>OHNI01000559.1_pt1 | contig 12198 bp, 24 predicted proteins | sample 1569501 | NCBI WGS metagenome assembly OHNI01 (sample SAMEA3879542, study PRJEB24766) | human gut metagenome | biome: human-associated habitat; feature: feces | place: USA | collected 1985/1987
GCTCTGCACGCCGAACACGCGCGCCGCCTGATGGTCGTTGAAAAACACGTCGATGTGGTTGCCGTTTACGCCGCCGCCGCAATCCTCCGAGATGTAGCTGTGCTGCGTACCGTCCGGCCAGATCAGCAGGACGTGCGTCCCGTAGGGGATCACCTTCGGGTCGACCGCAATCGTGCGTCCCTCGGTCGCCAGCGTGCCGGTCGCGGTGTAGCCGCTTGCCCACTTGCCGCAGCAGCAGCGTCCGGGGCAATAAGCTGTGAGCGTAAACTCGCCGAGGAACACGTCGTTGCACACCGCGCTTTCCGTCGCGGGGATATCCCACGCGGGGTCATGCTCCTCTACGGCCGGCGCTTCCTCCGTCTCGACCGCCTGCGCGCTGGTGGCGAGGATTGAGACCACGATTAAAAGGATCGTCGCGCCCAGACACACAGCAGCAATCAGCGCCGATTCGTCTGCCTTGCGCTGCTCTCTCGTGCGCTTGTCCGGTTTTCTCATAAGCGCACCCCCAATACAGCGCAAAGAGCATCTTTTGCAAAGAATGTTTCCAATTTCATTTCTCCCGATTCCAACCGCGAAATCATCGCCTGAGAGCTGCCTATGGCGTCCGCTAACGCATATTGACTGTACCCGCAGTTTAAGCGCCTGTGCCTGATCCATCGCTGCTTCTCGCAAAAGGGTTGCTTCGTAATCTCTCCTGCGCGATGCCGCCAGCTCATCATTCGTCCATCGGAAATCTCGCTCGATCTCCTCGTCCGCTCGACGCATTGCTTCTATTTCCTCCGGAGTGAATTTCACCGTCTGCACCCCCTGTCGAGGTACGGCAGCAGCTCATACAGCACCTTGCCGACCGCGCACGCGCCGATGACGGCGAGCCCCGTCGTGAAGTCGCAGCCGTTGAGCGCGATCACCGCAGCGGCAATACCGCCGAAAAACAGCGTATCAATCATTTCGTGCCTCCGATCAGCATGAGCTTTTCCGCGTCCGTAAATTGCAAAACTCGGTCAAGCTCCCAAATTTCCTCTAACGTCCAGCGGGAACGCCCCGCCATGCGATTGCAGATTTGTGTTTCTGACAAGCCAATTTCCTCGCCCAGCTCCTTGCTGGTGCGAATCAATGCCCGTCCCATCGCGCCGCGCACGGCTCGCTCAAGGTCATTTCGCCGTCGCGTTAACTGTTGTGGCTTTAGCATCTTGCCTTTTCCTTTCTCCCGTGCTACAATAAGCACGGACACAATATCCTGTGGTGAGATTTGTCCCACCCGCCCCGCTCGATGCTGCAACATTGGGCGGGGCATTTTTTATTCGATGCCGACAACGCGGTATCTGCCGTATCCACTGGAACGCCCAGAACCGATGCCAAGTCCAAAGCCGGCCATATTGATGATGTTCACGATCTGGTCGAGAGAGTAAACATTCTCGGTGTATGTGATTGGGATTTCCGCACTCCATCCGGAAAAGCGGTTGATGTAAACAAGGACGGGTGCGCCGCGCTTCGGGGACATGAGCTTCTGGTCAACGTTGTGTTCCGCAAACTTGATTGGAATAAGTGCGTTTGTCACATTCATGGCGTTGTCAAACTTCGTCGAGTAAGTGTCAATCTCGTTTCGAACAACCGCCTGACAAAAGGACTTTTTCAGCCCGAAGCCCGTAATGCACGGAGCGTTGTTCGTCAGCATATCATGCAAAACCTCTGCGTTCATGTCGCGGTAAGTGTCCTCGACCGGATAGCCGTTCAGCCAGTGCATGGCGGTAATGATGTCCTCCCAGTTGTTGGGGATTTCTTTCGTGGTCCTTTTGCTCTCGCGGGCGCGGGTCAATTCTCGGATAGTGCGGGCGTTCATCTTGTTTAAAACAAGGTCGCCGTCGCCCTCGATACAGATGGTTGCCGATTCGATTTTCACCGGCTGAATTTCAATGATGCGTTCCTTTTTCATGGTATATTCCTCCTTCGTTTTGTTCGTGCGCTTGCTGTGACTTATGGTGGAGGTGCTTATGCAGTATATAATGTTCTGTAATTTGTTCTGCTGCGTTGTCATATGGCGTTTAGCAGTTGTGTATTTTGAGGCCATAAGCCACAGCAAGCGCACGATGTTGATTTGTTCTGTCGGGTAATTTGTTGTTATGCGCGGTCATGTACTATCGTCTGCGGTAAGCAGAAACAGAAGCACGTAATGTCTTGTGATGTATTGTCGTATTCTGTCATGTGCCGTTTTGTAATATGTTGTTTTATCCCGTGGTATCCTGTCTTGCTCAAGAGCTACGCGCCCCTGTTTCCGCTTACCGCCGTTTCGCTATCCAGCGAGCTGGTCGATGGCGTCAAACACGCCGTCAAGCTCTGTCAAGGATTTGTACTTTGCACGGAAGCTATTCAGTTCTGCAAGCGCCCGCGCCAACAGCTTTTGATACTCGTCTTTGTCCTGCATAATCAGGACGGTCGGCTTATAGCCGCTGTCCGCGTCCGTCTTAAAGAACACCCGCACTTCTGGGCGGGGTGTATCGCTCTTCTCCTTGATGACCAGATTGCAGACGATGTGCCGTGCCTATTGTAATCGCCACTTCTCGGCGGCGTCTGCATCGTCCCAATCAAAGCACTTATGCAGTTCCGTCTGCTCATTTCTCGCCTTGTCGAGGATTTGGGCGGTCGTTGCGGAGTTTCCGATTTCCAAGATTTCGTCAGCGACCTTTTGCGCGTCAGCGGAAATGCGGCAGCCGCTTTTCCATGCTGCAAAAATCATCTTTATCCTCCTGTTGTGTGTTAGTTCTCTTCGCTGGATTTCAGCAGTGCGTCCACGGTAACGCCGAAGTAGTCGGCGACCATAGATAGCTTTTCGACCGTGGGACTGCAATCAGCCCACTTTGCAATAGTGCTGTTTCCAAACCCGAGCGCCTTTTCAAGCGCCGATACGGAAACGCCGTTGCTTGCGCAGAGTTTTTTAATGTTCTCTAAAACCATTTTCTCCCTCCTTCTTATTGACAAAGTTTCGAAAATGTTCTAAACTAATGTTGCCGACAAAAGTTAACATTTTCGCCGCAAACAGGATTTGTTTGGGGTCAGCTTTTTGTACCCGTTTACACTTCCTATTATACGAATATTTTCGTAATTGTCAACCCCATTTTACGAAATTCTTCGTAATCTTTTAAGGGAGCTAAATTATGACGTTGCTCGAAAGAATTGCCGTTCTCCGCGAAGAACACGGGGGCATGTCAATCAATCGATTGGAAAAAGAATCTGGCGTAACCAGAGGTTCTATTGCAAAATGGGACGATCATGCGCCGAGCTACGATAAGCTAAAAAAAGTTGCCGATTATTTCGGCGTAACGGTAGATTTTTTGCTGCATGGCAATACCGCAGAAAACGAAGAAAAGCCCTCCGCAATGAGCGGAGAGCTTGGTTCTGGTATGCCGAACGGGTATGACCAACTTACGCCCGCGAATCAGGCGATTGTTGATCGGCTGATTGCTGACTTAGTAAAGTCGCAATTAGATTCTTGACCTTTTCTTTGTTCTCGGCATTTAGCGTGTGGTAAAGTTCCGTTGTGGTTTTAGTCTGTGCGTCCATGTTGCGCCCTCCTTATGGCCTGTTTTTATCCGCGCAAAAGCGCGCGCTATGGTTCAGTGTAATATAATGGGATGATAATACAAAAAAGCTGAAAGAGGTGTTGTAAATGGGCATCTTAGGGTCACTTTTCGGAAAAAAGAAAATGTCCGCTTCTGAAATCGCTTTTGTGAAGCGGCAGTCGCAAATATTTGCCGACTGCATCCGCATCATTGCCGATACGGATAACATCGAAACATACTTTTCTCGGTACAAGCTTGCAGAGCAAACCATAGCGCAGATCGCAGAGGTCGCAGGTGGCGATACTAAGTGTATGGCTGGCGGAAAGGTTTCGCCGAACGAATGTGCCGAAATGCTGCAAAACGAAAAGGCTTCCCATACAAACAGTTTTCTTTCTCGGTACATCCAAAAAGAAACCGTGCATATCCTCGGTCTATCTCGCGGACAGGTAAAAAAGGCTCACGGCATCGCGGCTATCGTTGACGAGTATTCCGGCCAAATGCCGGAAGAAAGTCTGAAGCATGGACGCGATCTATGTGCTAAGATGATTGAAAAAGTTGAAAAGGTGGCGAATCAATAATGAAGATCCCCGGTCTATCCTTTAGCTGGAAACGTGCGCTCGGAATCACGAAGATGAAAAGGAAAATTTCAAAAGCAACAGGGATCCCAACGACCAAAACAGGGCGGCAAAGAAAACTTGGCAAGCTCCTTGGTATGAAGTAAGTGATAAGCCCTCGCCGCCTCTGCAACAACGGCGAGGGCTTTTTGCAGCCGGCGGGGAGCGGTCGCCGCTGCTTGCTTTGACCATACTCCGCTTTACCTTACCACTTCAATAACAAAACCTTGCAATAAGACAGCGCTCGACGTGGTTCGACAAGCCATCATCTTGCGACTTTGCGGCGCGAAAACCAAAGAAATTAAGGTGATGTAAATGAACATCCAAGAAGCGTGCAGAATCCGTAAAGAAGAACTAAAACTAACATATCAGGACATTTCCGACGCTTCCGGCGTGCCGCTGTCCACCGTCCAGAACTATTTTTCTAAATTGTCGAAAGCTCCATCTTTTTATACCGTTGTTGCAATCTGTAAAGCTCTCGGCGTTTCAATCGATAAGACGTGTGAAATCATAGAACACTTGACGCCGACCGAGGAAACTTTGCAAGCGCGGAATGATGAACTGGAACGCCACGTTGACGCAAAAGCAGATATGATTGAGATCATGCGGCGTGGTGTCCGTATCCGCAACGGCGTGATTGCTATAATGTTTGTCATTATCGTCTTGCTGGCCGCATGGTGCTTGTACATTGATTGGAGGGGGATTTGATGAAGATACCGAAAGCAAAACTACTACCGTCCGGCAACTGGAATGTCAGCGTCATGGTAGACGGAAAGCGCGTGTCCGTTACAGCGCCTACCAAAAGGCAAGCGGAGAATGAAGCTGCCGCGTTAAAGTCCGGCGCAAAGTCTGCCGCTCGTGCGTCTGAGCGCACGGTTGGTGATGCTATCGACCGATATATTGACAGCAAGGACGCAATACTCTCCCCCTCCACCGTCAACGGTTACAGAAAACTCCGCAAGGTGGTTTTCCCGGAGCTGATGAGCGTTAAGTGCTCCGCGTTGACGCAGGATCGCGTGCAGCGTGCCGTGAATAAGATGGCACGGGAAAAGTCCCCTAAGTACGTCCGCAACGCTTACGGCTTATTTACGGCGGCAATATCGGAGGAATGCCCGGATAAAGTGTTCCGTGTATCTTTGCCGCAAAAGGAAGCGCCTAAAATCAAAATCCCTACCATGGACGAGATCAGAATTCTACACGAAGACTGCAAGGGCGCAGACTTTGAATTGCCTTTCCTGCTGGCCGTCTGGCTCGGCCTCCGTACATCGGAGATCAGAGGTCTAACATGGGATTGTCTTGACGGTGATATCCTGACGATCAAGCAAGCAATGGTAGACGGCGAAGACGGTCCGCAGCTCAAGCAGCCTAAAACGTACAGCGGCAACAGAAAACTAAAAGTACCGCCGTATATTATGGGACTGCTTGACGAAACACCGCACACAGATGAGTATATTGTCCATGCAACAAGAAATGTCCTATATAAGCATCTGCAACGCGCGTGTGCCCGCTGCGGAGTTCAGCCGTTCCGCTTTCACGACCTCCGCCATGTAAACGCATCGGTTATGCTCCGGCTCAATGTCCCAGACAAATACGCAATGGAGCGCATGGGGCATTCTACAAACAACATGCTTAAAAACGTATATCAACACACCATGGATGATAAAGCCGTAGCAGTGGCAGATGCCGTTGACGGCTTTTTTGAGTCCGAATTTCATCTGTAATTTCATCTGTAATTTATCTGCAAAAACACTGTTTTAACAGAAGATAACTTGCAAATATCGCAAGTAATGCGTAAACAGGTAATCCAGAAAACCCTTGCAAATACAAGAAAAAACCCCGCAGCCGTTGAAACTGCGAGGTTTTTTCATTGGTGGAGGCGGCGGGAGTCGAACCCGCAACCGAAACCGTAAAAGCATTGATATTACACGGTTTTTTGACACGCATCTGTAATTTCATCTGCAATTTATTTTTCGAGCTTGCGCATAACGCTATTATAGACGCGCTCGTTTACAATTTTCAAACTGTCCATCAACTCGTCCATGATCTCCCACGCCTTGCCTGGGGGAACGCCTGCCACTGCGCGCAGGAAGTCGCTGTCGCCGTATGTTTCGACGCTAACCGGTGCGGGCGTTGCAGAGTATGCCATTGGCAAAGCCCTCTCTCTACTGCCGCTTTGCTGGTCGCGAATGGCATACAGCACGGCAAGGCGCTCATAGTTTGTCCAGCTTGATTCCTCCGTTTCAAGGCGAGCTATCCAGCGTTTGACCTCATTCTCGTCGACCATAGGGGCGCACCCCCTTTAGCCATCAATCGTGTCCATGCAGCGCTGAATGGCTCTGCGGATGCTTTCGTCATCGGCGTTGTCCAGCATTTCCTGCAACTGGCGTTTCATGCTGTCCATGCTTCCGTCGCGGGAATAGTGTCCGCGTACATAATGCGTGCCGCGTCTCGCGTTGGACATATCACGGTCATAAGCGCCGCGCATACCCGACTGCCAGTCTCCGTCGCGGGAATAGCGGCGAGAATAGTCCTCATCGCGGGAATAGCCGTCGTCCTCCAACATCTCGATTTTATCGATGTTTTTGATGGTGTCCGTCAGCTTGTGCGCAATTTCGAGGTCGCCCGCGCCAAGCTCGCCCTTACGGGCCAGCTCGTCGAGTTCGTCGCACAGCATATTGCGCAGATCATACATTGCTTTCTTGCTCATGTCCATTCTCCTTTCATGCGATTCTCTCAACCGTCAGATTCGAGTTAGCGAAGTTGACGGCCTGAGTGCTGGTGTTTTCCATTGCGACCGTCAAGCAGCAGCCTTTCGGAACGCAGACCTGTGCGGAAACATAAATGTTAAAGTAGTTTTCTACCGCCGCAGGCGTGACAGTCGCCGTTGCACTGGTCAACGGCTCTCCGTTGATGGCAAGCGCCGCCGTGATGGCCTCGACCGTGCCTCCGGTGGGAATAGCGATGTTGCCGCCATAGGAGACCCTAAACAGAGCGCGATTTTGATTGGTGAGGCCGCGAAGCGTGACAACGCCTGCGCCCTGACGATGCACGATACAGGGCTTGCTATTGACCGCCGTTTCAGTCAGGGGAACGTTCTGTCCAGCAGCAACGGTCTGAATTGCCGCAGAAGTAAATTCTGCCATTAAAATCATTCCTTTCTCAGTTAAAATACAGCGGCAGGGCTATTGCCCCGCCGCGTTGTTGTCAGTATCGGCACGGGGCCGACCATTTTCCCCATGTGGAGAAAAAGCTATGCTATGCAGTTGTCAGCAGCCGCAAGCGGAACCACAGCCGCCGTAGCCGCTACCCGCCCACGGGTTACAGGTAATGTAAGCCGGGGAAGGGCACGGGCGAAGCTGCGAAATGAGGTAGTTATTCTGTGCAGCCTGAGACGCAGCCAGCTTGAGATTCTGGTTCTCGGTCTGAAGATCGGACAGCTTGCTCTGCGTGAGGAAGTCGAGGATGGCACGGCTGTTCTGGTTGTTCGCGTCAATGATGTCGCGGGCTGCCGTGTTGACCGTGTTGCGAGTGTCGCACGCCTGCGTCGCCATATCATAGCGCACCTGCGCGATAGCCGCGCGATTCTCGCAGCAGCAATTTGCGGCCTGCATCTGCATGGCGTTGAGCTGCTGCATCAGAGCCGCCTGCTGGTTGCTGCGGGAAAGCTCGGCATTGCCGAAGCCGGTGTTGATGGCCTGTGTGGTCGCAGCAAAGCCGCCAGTAATGGCATTGTTCAACGCAAAGGTGGAATCGCAAATGCCATTTGCAATACTGTCGAGCTTGCGCTCAACGCTCGCAAAGTCAGATGTCAGAACGTAGCCGTCCATCACACCGCCGCCGTTACCGTTGCCAAATCCGTTGCGGCCCCAGCCGAAGAGGAAAAGAACGATAATCCAGATCCAGTTGTCGCCCCACATGCCCATACCGCCGCCGTAATTGTTCGCGGGCGCGACCGGCATAGTCATCATGGGAGCACCGTCGGAAAGAGACATATTATCTCTCCTTTCATAAATTTTATTTATCAAATCGTGGCCACGATAAGATCAATGGAATAAATGCTCGAACTGTTTTGCCATAGATTGAAGTTGGTTTAACTCCTGCTGGCTCATCGCGCCAGATTGCAGGAGCTTATTGACTTCTTCTTTCGGGTTCCCCTGAAAGCCGCTTTGGAACTGTTGGAATTTCTGCTTGAGCTGCATCAGCTCACCCATCGGCCCCGGCATCTGCCCGCCGCCGAGAGCACCGAAAAACGGATTAGTCATCGTCCTCGTCCTCCTCAACCTTGCGTTTCTTTTTGCCCTTTATTTCGCCCACAAGCGCCGCCAGACGGTCGAACTCCTCGCGGGTGACAAATTCCACGCCCTTTTCCTGCGGAGCCGTGCGGGGCGTTTCTGCGCGCTCTACAAGGTCGTAAATCTTGAGCGTCGGCTTGCCGCTTGCATCCGCTTGCTTGAGATACACAGTCGGCGCGGTAGAATCCCACAGCGCCACAGCGGAGTTGGGCGCGATGAGATAGCCCCTTGCCTCCTGCTCGCCGCTTACCCACTGCACGCCGCCCTGCGCGATGGGGTTCTGTTGCACTGGCTGCGGCATAGACTGCTGCATGGGCTGCATCTGTGGCTGCTGCATCTGCCGCATCTGCATGAGGTTGTCCGGCATTGGCTGCGGGTAATAGGGGTTGAAATAGGGATATGCCATATTCATTCCTCCGTTTCTTTGACCCAGTAATAAAGTGGGATTTCGTTCTCGCTGTTCCAGCTGTCATAAATTACACCGTCCTGCACGCACACCACATGACCGGAGAGGACGAGAATATACGTCCCGCGCGGGTGCTCATCGGCAAACCTACCGACCGTGTAACAGTCCGGGCAGGTGTCCGGCATGATATAGCGCCGATAGCCGAGAGACCGCAGATACGCGCCCCAACAGGCATTTGCATTGGGCAAATCGCCGTCTAAGTACCCCTGTATGCAGAGGGATAAATAGACCTCGCCCCAGTCCTTGCCGGTCGCCTTACAGATCGCGCGCACGGTGCAGTCCGACACGTTGCGCCCGTTTGGATTTGGGTTGAAATAGCTATACATGGAACATCTCTGCAAAGTAGACGTATGTCCTCAGCTCGTCAGGATCAGGAAACAGCGTCAAAATGTCCATCGCCATTTGCTCCGTAAAGCCCAAAGCTAAAAGTCGGTCGTACATCGCCGCACCTCCTTTTGTTGCCTCAATCATACCGTGGATCGCGCCCTACAAATGGTCATCGTTTGGTCAATATTTGGTCAAAAAATATTTCAAAAAGCCCTTGACATTACGCTAATATTAGCGTATAATAAGAGCATAAAGAGAGGGGAAACCCAAGGAGGATAAAAAAATGGAGAACAACAGAAATTGGTACGCGATCCAGAGAGATGCCGAGGATAACGATTGGGGCACCGGTAGTTTTGATTGGGACGAGGCCGTTGAGATGGCCAAGGCCAAAGGTTATGAGCAGATCGCCGAGATTGACGGTCAATACAACGAGGACGGCGATCCCACCGTCGATCCGATCTGTGTCGCCGTGTATATTGCCGGTGAAGACTTCTAAGACCAAAAAGGAGGAGCGAATCATGACCGCTCAGGAACTCATTCAGAAGTACAACATCACCCTGCAGACCAAGTTGACCGACAAGGGCTGGGAGCTTACCGGCATGCTGGCGATCCGCGAGGTAGCCGCCTGCAAGCGCGATGGGAAATTAGACGAGATCAAAGCTAAAAAGTCCGATATCCTCGCCGTCCTGATGGAGGAGCGCAAGGCTGAGAAAAGCGCCCGCACCGAGCGCGAGGCGAAGATCAACGCTATCCCCGGCCTGCGTGAGATTAAGGCCGCGCAGGAAGACGTGAAGCGCTGGCGCGAGGAATTTACCACCAGTTTTGAGAGCGAGGCTGGCGGCGGCGTTGGCGTCCGCACCAAGCCCAAATATGATATGGCCGGTCTCTATGCCAAGTATCCCCGTGCGAAGGCATACCTTGAGGCGAGCGACTACGCCAACGCTGAGCACTACGTCAAGGCTGGTGTCGGGAAGAAGGCGATGGAAGCCATCATTAACGGCGAGGACTACGAGCAGGCTATCAACGACATGAAGGCCGAATGGGCCGAATACACGACGGAGCATATGTGGGATTAAATTATGAGACGAAAATACAACGACTGCCAGCGCGAGGACGGAGATTGCACTGCCTGCTCGCTGGTCAATTACGGACGAGACTGCCATAACCGCCCGATCTCAAAACTCGAATGGTCGCGCCGCATGGCTGAGATGACACAGGCCAGCCTTGCCGAGAAATCCGGCGTGAATATCCGCCAGATCCAACGCGTGGAGCTGGGTGAGTCCGATGCTGGGAATCTGACTGCCAGAAACCTGATCGCCATTGCCGACGTTCTCGGCGCAAATCCAAAAGACCTTATATAAGCCCAAAAAAAGAGAGCACCGATTAACCTCGGTGCTCTCTTTGCCCGTCTGCTATTTTTTGATATGCCCGCCTGCGGCAGCGGTTGATTGCTTCCGGCGACAGGTGCAGCGCCTCGCACACTTGCGCGTAGCTCTTGCGCCGCACATCGCACTCAATGATACACGCCGCCTCGTCCTGCGGCAGCTCGAACGATAAAATGTACGCGACGGCCCGCTTCGGGGCCATAGAGGATAGCTGTGCTCTGATTTGCTTGTGCTGACTGTCCATGTCCCTTTCTGGGACGTTGCAGAGCGCTTCCGCGTGGCTTTCGCCGTCCGCTCCTTCCCGTGCCCGATTAGGACACCGTTATTTTGCCGCTCTCTGGATCATCGCCACGGCTTCCTGCCGCGTGATAAGTCTCTGCGGCGCACTGCCGTCCGTGATGCCCGCAGCCTTGGCCTTGTTCCAGTCTGCCTTTGCCCAAGTTGTCACAGGCTTCGTGCCGAGCTGCGCCAAATAGGTATCCATCATCTTGTTAAACGTTGCCTGATCCATGTATTCCTCCATTTCTGGCGGGTAGTGCCCCGTCAAGATAGAACTGCCTCCGTATCTCCCGTGATCGTCCCATTGAAAATGCGGCTTGTCCGGGAATTTCTTCCAGTCCCCGCCCCACGAAAAGCCGACCTGCTTGCCGATCTGCCCGCAGCAAGCAAAGAACGACGGATCGTCGTACTCATGCCCCTTGACGTTTTTGCAGATGTCAAACGCCAGCCCCGCCTTGACGCTGTGGAATGTCGGCCTTGTCGCGGTCTTTGCCGCGTAGCCCATGCGCGCAAGATAGCGCTGATATTCGTCGTCTCGCACCGTTTCCGTCACCAGAACCGGAAGCCCAGCCTCCTTGCAGAGGTCGAGGAAGATGACGCAGTTTCGCCGCACGTCCTCGCGCAGGTCGGCAATGTCCCTACTGTGATACATTGCTGTCACCCTTGCCGTCGATCACGTCCTGCGCCTTCTGGCTCTGCGTCCCGAAGTAGAACGCGATGATAACTGCATAGATTGTCATAAAGTCCTGCGAGATGTTGCCCGTGACGGCCATATAGGCGAAAACGCCCGTCAGCACCAGCGTCACGATGCTCTTGACGCTCATGAGGTTTGCCAGTCTCTTATGGATTAGTTCCATTGTTTTTCTCCTTTCGTCCCGATAGTTTGTCCGCGATGGCGACGCCCGCCGTCATCACGTCTACAATGCCGCCCACTCCCAGCACATAGGGGAACATGGAATCCCACTGCCACCCCTTGATGCTGTAAAACACGACGGTATACACGATAAACACACTCATAAACACGGCAACCGCGCAGAGGATACGGTTGCGTGTTTTGAGCTTCTTTGTGCGCTTCACGTCCTGACCTCCCACTCGTCGATCTCAGACTTGATTTTGTCAATAAAGCTGTTGCCGCCCAGCGCCTTATAGCCCCTGTAAAGGTACAAAAAGTCCTCAAGCTCATACTGCCGGATGAATTTGTCCTCTCTGTGCCGGTAGTATGTATGCAGGGACGTGTGCATTATTATGAAGGATATTCCATGACGGAAGTGGTACGGC
>OHNI01000561.1_pt1 | contig 12140 bp, 10 predicted proteins | sample 1569501 | NCBI WGS metagenome assembly OHNI01 (sample SAMEA3879542, study PRJEB24766) | human gut metagenome | biome: human-associated habitat; feature: feces | place: USA | collected 1985/1987
GGCAATTTACTCTTGTTTTACATAGAAAAAGACACACGCAGCGGAGTTTGTACACTACCTTTGCGTGTGCCAAAGTGGCGCTCCCAGAAGGATTCGAACCCTCACACTAGGTTCCGAAGACCTATGCTCTATCCATTAAACTATGGGAGCCGATTTACTCGCATATTATAATACTTTATCGATTAAATGTCAAACAAAAATTTACGTAACTAATATTCAACGAACAAATACAAGAATATTGCTACGACTTTGGCATGTCGTTAAAACATATTTTGCATTTGCATGCACGTATGGACCCCAAAAAATCATATGTGCTTACCCGAACGGCAAATTACGTGAAATACAAAAACTCCGAAGAACTTTGTCTGCTGCTCCTAGCTTATTATTGCCTGCCTTAGAAAAAATGCACAACGCATTGGCTACATAAACGCATATACGGGACGTTCTTTTGCCTACTTTCCGTATAGGCTTTTACATGCAGATTGCTACTAAAAACGCACAACGTACGGACTATATCAGCACATATAGGAAATCTCTTGACGTTCTTTTGCCTACTTTTCTTACAAGAAAAGTAGGTTATGACAACAGCGACTTAACAATAAAACCTGCCATAGCCAACCCGGCCGCACCGGGCACGAAAGCGGTACTTCCGGGCGTACGATCCGAGGTCTTTATCGGCAATTCCGTCGAATAAACAACCGTAAGCTTGTTTATTCCCTTTTTTCGCAACAGCAAACGCATAACTTTAGCGAGCGGACACCCTTGCGTTTTAAACACATCTCCAATCGCTACTGCCGTAGGATCGGTTCTGTTTCCCGTCCCCATACAACTTATGATGTTTTTACCGCCGAGTTTAGTTACCAGTTCGACTTTTGCGGCAACTGTATCGACAGCATCTGCGACAAAATCAAATTCGGAAAAATCAAAAACATCCGAATTCTCCGGCAAAAAAAACATATTATGCGCATGAACTATAACGTCCGGATTTATAGCTTTCAGCCTCAGAGAAATTGCGTCGACCTTGGGCTGCCCGATATTATCGCTTAGAGCAATAATCTGTCGATTTATATTAGACGCCTCTACAACATCACCGTCAACCACAGTAATTTTGCCCACTCCGCTTCGCACCAACGCTTCCGCAACGTATCCGCCGACTCCACCGAGCCCGAAAATCGCAACGTGCTTACTCTTAAGATTATCGATATTCGCAAAAACTTTTTTTGTTCTACTTAAATCCATATAAATCACCGACTTTGACCTTTATGCCCGATTATAATCCGACATTCCGGCTAACTATATTTTGCAGTCGAAAGCAAAAATAAGCTAAGCTATTATTTTTTTATCCCGAACAACGTAGGGAACGCCCACGCCAACAAAGCGACAATCAAAAATCCTACCGTCGCAAACCCTATACTTATAAGCAGTCTTAAGGGATAAGATTTAACGTACGGCATAATTTTGTAATTTAATACCGACAACACCGTGCCCAACGCAAACCCTATATAAGAACCGAATATCATGCACACCAAGACAGGCAAAACGCAAGCAACGTAATCGTACCATTTAAGCATAAAAATAAGACTCTTTTTTCCGCCCCTATACAGATACAATCCCGAAAATGGAGTGCCGGTAACCACTATTTTTTCTTTACCGAGTTCGTAAGTTTTTTTATCCACTTCGTTCAATTTGACGGTTTCGTACCAAACGTCGCACGTATTCTTCCAAAAATTTATTTCGACGGTAAATTGTCCGTCGTTTTCCACATAGTACCGCATGCTTATATTTTAGCATATCGCATTACTGTTGCGCAAGTAAAAAACTTCGACTGCCGCAAAAGCAATCGAAGTTTTATATTTAAAAATTTACAAACTACGAAAAACGAATCGTATGCCTGTTTTCCGAACGATCAAGCGCTGTAGACACAATCGAAACTCGACTTGATTGTTTCTCTCGTCGAAAATACCGACTTCCTATAAAATGCACTCTGCGCACTTTCGTACAAAGTCTGCGATAATCCGAACAGAAGAAACCTACTAAATATGCTTAAAGCCCTGTTCGAGATCCGCAATGATATCTTCAACGTTTTCGAGACCTACCGAAAGTCTGACAAGTCCGTCGGAAATTCCCGCAGCAGCTCTTTCTTCGGGCGAATAAGGCGAATGCGTCATCGAAGCCGGATGCTCGATGAGCGTCTCCGCATCGCCAAGACTTACTGCTATAGTAGCAAGCTTGAGACTGTTACAGAACTTGATGCCCGCCTGCATGCCGCCTTTTACTTCAAACGCTATTACTCCGCTGTATCCGCCGTGCATTTGTTTAGCGGCTATTTCGTGTCCCTCATGGCTCTTAAGTCCTGGATAGTAAACCTTCTCGACTTTGGGATGCTTTTCGAGATATTCGGCAATAGCCTGAGCCGACTCACAATGGCGTTTCATTCTTACTTCCATGGTCTTAAGACCTCTGAGAATAAGGAAAGCCGCAAACGGATCCATAACCGCACCGGTCATATCTTTGAGACCGAAGAATTTAACGGTAGTGATAAAGTCCTTGTTGCCGCAAACAAAGCCCGCAATGACATCGCCGTGTCCGTTAAGATACTTTGTCCCCGAATGAATTACTGCGTCGCAGCCGAGTTCGAGCGGACGCTGAAGATAAGGAGTAGCGAAGGTGTTATCGCAAACAACCATAATCTCGGGATTGTAATCGTGAGCGATTTTGCTTACCGCTTTAAGGTCGGTTATCTTAAGATTGGGATTTGCCGGAGTCTCGAGGTAAACGCAGCAAGTATTGGGTTTTAAAGCCTTTTTAACCTGCTCGAGATCCGCCGTATCTATAAACGAAACTTCTACGCCGTATCTCGTCATTCCGTGATTGAGATATGCGAAAGTGCATCCGTACAAAGCTTTGTCCGCAACGATATGCTTACCTGCGGCAGCGATAGACCAAAGGCACGAAGTTACGGCGCCTATACCCGAACCTACCGCACAACATGCTTCTGCGCCCTCGAGCGCAGCGACTTTTTCTTCCAAAACGGTGGTTGTGGGATTTCCGAGTCTGGTGTAAATATATCCGCCCTCTTCGCCGGCAAAACGCTTTCCGCCCTGCTCACAGCTATCGAAATAAAAGGTGGAACTTTGGTATATCGGCGTAGCTAATGCGCCGAAAGTTTCTTTTTCAAAATTGCCTGCGTGAATGGCAAGCGTACCGAAACCCTTAGGATAGAATTTCATAACAGTCTCCTTGTATTTGATGTGTTCTTGTGCTTTAATTGTATAACTTTAAGCGGCAAATGTCAACCGTTATATCGGTTTGAGGCATAAATTTTGTGCCAGGGCATAATTATCTTATATGAATATTTTGCAGTGCATAATATTAGGTATAGTCCAAGGCGCAACCGAATTTCTGCCCGTTTCGAGCAGCGGACATCTTTTGCTCGCATATCGAATAATGGGAATCCCGAACGACCTTTCGTACACTTTGAGTCTGCATATCGCAACGCTCGCCGCCGTATTCGTAGCCATGCGCAAAGAAATATTAGCTCTTATTAAGCGCCCGATATGCAAGCAAACCGGCTTAATTCTGCTCACTTCGCTTCCTACCGCAATAATTGCTGCCATCGTATACTTTTTGGACGTGGATCTTAGTTCGCTATTGGGGATCGGCTTTGCCGTTACCGCTCTTATGCTGTTGTTTTCGGCGGATTTGAAAGGCAAAAAAGACATATCTGTCGGAAGCGCTCTTATTATCGGCTTAACTCAAGGCTTGGCCGTAACACCCGGACTTTCTCGCAGCGGTTCAACGATATCGATGTCTCGAATTTTAGGCATAGAACGAGAAAAGTCTATAACGTATTCGTTTTTGGTGTCCGTTCCGGTAATAATAGGTTCGTTTCTGACGGATGCGCTGAAGGGCGGTTTCTCCTTTTCTCCCTATATGCTCGCAGGCTGTGCCTCCGCTTTTTTTACGGGTTTGCTCGCTTTGAAATTTATGTTAAAGCTGTTCGATAATCCAAAGGCTTTCGTAATTTATCTCACGTCTTTATCTGCGCTGGTAACGCTTAACGATTTGTTTTTTAAAATGTTTTAAGTATATTTCTTTCGACTGTAAGACATAATAACAACATGCAAAAGGTGTTTTACGGCTCAAAAGCTAAAATATGGCAGTTTTTAGGATGTGAACTGCTGACAATAGGATTAGGATTTTTAAGCGGACTGCTTAGCGGATCGATGAACGGTTATGACGGCATAAACATGCCTTCCTTTTCGCCTCCGTCGCAAATTTTCGCTCCCGTATGGACAACAATGTTCTTTTTAATGGGTTGGTCGCTTTTCCTTACGATTTCGCATCCGAAAACTGTACTACAAAAAGCTTCTCTCGTTTTGTGGTGCGTCCAATTTGCGCTTGCGCTTATTTGGCCGTTCATATTTTTCAACATCGATAAGACGGTGGCTTTCGTTATAAACTGTTTTTTAACCGCTACGGTAGTAGCTCTTATAACGTTAAATTTTGCCGTCAACAAAACTTCGGCGTGGCTGCTTGTACCGTATGTCTTATGGCTGATATTCGCATCGTTGCAAACGCTGGCGATAATTATTCTTAATGCATAAAACCAAAAAGAAAAATATCATTGTCGACGTTTCGGGTAGTTATACCGGCAAATATTTGTCTGCGGACGGAAAAACGCTGGATGCTAAACCCGAACAAGACGTTGACGATTTGTAACAATAACTTAGCGACGGCTTTTAAGCAACGCTTTTTTGCAAGCGCACGGAGAGAATGCGCAAAAGCGACGGAATATTTCCGTCGCTTTTTTCTCTCTAAATGTTACACTCGGTTTGACAATTCATCCCGTAGTTTACTTTTTCTATAAAAATATTAAACTTCCAGATAAGCGCAAATTAACTTTGAGGTCTCGATAAGAGCCGTAACGTGCGTACGCTCCATACCGTGCGACGCATGTATTCCCGGCCCTATCAACGCACCCTTTACGTCATGACCTGCCCTGAGCATTGCCCCTACGTCACTGCCGTAAAAAGGATAAATATCGACACAATGCTTGATGCCGTCTCTTTCCGCATAACTTATAAGTCTGCTTACCATCTCGTAGTTGTACGGTCCGCCGCCGTCCTTAGCGCAAATGGAAACATCGTACTCGGTACAGTTAAGGTCAAGTCCTATACATCCCATGTCAACCGCAAGCATTTCGTCGAGTCCGTCTCCCATGGGAGCTCCGCCATGACCGACTTCTTCGAATACCGTCACGTAAATTTCGGTATCGTATCTCGGCTTGATTCCGTTGTCGCTCATGTACTTCAGCGATGCGAGAATGCAAGCGACGCTTGCCTTATCGTCAAGGAATCTGGACTTGACAAATCCGCTCGGCGTAATAACGGTTTTGGGTTCATACGCTATAATATCGCCGGTACGTATACCTAATTTTTTAACATCGTCGGCACAATTGACAACTTCGTCGAGTCGGATGTACATATTCTCCTCGTCTCGTTCTTTCTTTTGCGCATCGGGATATACGTGGCTGGACGGGCTTAAACTAAGCACCGTTCCCGTATACAATCTGCCGTCTCGTGTATGTATTCGGCAATATTCGCCGTCCAAGGTAGGAAGCTGCGGACCTCCTATCTTTGTGAATTTGATTTTGCCGTCCGCACAAATCGACCTGACCATAAGTCCGAGCGTATCGGTATGAGCAGCGAGCCCTACCTTTTTGCCCTTTTCCCTTCCGTCGACATAAATTACGCCGCATCCTTTGTTAGTAACGCCGAATCTGTATCCGAGCGAAGCGGCTATCTCTCCGACATACGCAATAGCCTTATCGCAATACCCGGACGGGCTGTCGATACCGGTAAGTCCCACCAACGTTTTCTTTAAAAATTCGCTGTCTATATTCATAAAAACCTCCGTTTTCTTATTTGTAAAATTCTTTTATAACCGCTCCGCCTAAACATCTGTTACCGTAGTAAAGTACGGCATATTGTCCGGGCGTAATCGCTCTTTGGGGCTCGTCAAATTCTATAAAAGTCGTTCCGTCTCGATTTATCGTAGCTTTTACCTTTTGCTCGGGCTGACGATACCTGAATTTTGCCGTGCACTCGAAAGAGTCCGGAAGATTCGCTTTACCGATAAAATTCATCTTATCGGTAACCAACGAATTACTCATAAGCTCCTCGCCCTCGCCGCACGAAACGACAAGCACGTTGTCTTGCATACGTTTTTCGACAACGTACCATCTATCTTGCGCCTCGCCTTTAACGCCGCCTATTCCCAAGCCTCTACGCTGCCCGAGCGTATAGTACATAAGCCCGCAATGTTCGCCTACTTTTCTGCCGAAAGTATCCACTATTTTTCCCGGTTTAGCCGGCAAATACTCTGACAAAAATTCTCGGAATTTTCGTTCGCCTATAAAGCATATACCCGTTGAATCTTTCTTTTTGGATGTTGCCAATCCATACCTGTCCGCTATTTCTCTCACCTGCGGCTTTAGCATTTTGCCGAGCGGGAACATTACGTTACGCAAATTATCCGTCGCCGTATCGCACAAAAAGTAAGTCTGGTCCTTGTTTGAGTCGGCTGCTTTAAGAAGTTGTACGTCGTCGCCGTCATAACCGATATCGCAATAATGTCCGGTTGCAACATAATCTCCGAGCTTAAGAGCATACGAACGAAATACCCCGAACTTTATTTCTCTGTTACATAACACGTCCGGATTCGGCGTTCGACCGGCTTTATATTCGCTGAGAAAATAGTCAAAAACCCTATCTTGATATTCTTTTGCAAAGTTTACCGAATAATGTTTTATGCCCAATTTTCCGCAAACCGCTTGCACGTCTGCCCAATCTTCCGCCGAAGTACATTGACCGCCTTCTTGCTCTTCCCAATTGTGCATAAACAAGCCTACTACGTCATATCCTTGCTCTTTAAGCAGCAAAGCCGCTACCGACGAATCCACGCCGCCGCTCATTCCTATAACCACGCTTTTGCTCATAGATTCGGCCTCGCATTAAGAGTCATATCTGCGTAATCGCATCCTTCCGTCGCCGAATAATACGCCCGCATTGCAATCATCATTCCGTTATCCGTGCAAAGAATCGGCGACGGATAAATAACTTTGAATCCGCACTTCTCGCCCTCAGTCAAAAGACGTTGACGAAGATAAGAATTTGCTGCTACGCCGCCCGCTAAGGCAATCGTCTTACGGCATTGTCTTTTCGCAGCCTCTATTGCCGTGTCCACCAAAATATCTACCGCCTCTTTTGTAAACGAAGCGCATACATTCGCTTTGTTTATGCTTTCGCACTTTTGATTGCTGTTATGAATAAAATTAACTACAGCCGTTTTCAGTCCGGAATAGCTCAGCGACAAGTCTCTGCTGACGCCTTTAGCGTGCTTATAAAACTTAATACACGGAGTCCCTTGCTTTGCCAGCTTATCTACCTCGGGACCACCGGGGTATGGCAATCCTAACATTCTCGCAACTTTGTCGAATGCCTCGCCTATGGCGTCGTCCTTGGTTTCTCCTACCGTTATGTATTTATTGTAACCTACTACGTCTATTATCGACGTATGTCCGCCGCTTGCGACCAACGCCAAAAAAGGCGGCTTTATATCATGTTCTATATAATTTGCGCAAATGTGTCCTTCGATATGATTAACTTTAATTAAAGGAATACTTTTTGCCATGGCAAGCGCTTTCGCTGATGAAACGCCGACAAGCAATGCGCCTATAAGTCCGGCTCCGTAAGTAACGCCTATGCAGTCTATATCGTCGAGCGTAACGGCAGCATCTTGCAACGCATGGTCTATACACGGTAAAATAGCGTCGGTATGATTTCTCGACGCTACTTCGGGGACAACGCCCCCGTAAATTCTATGAATAGGCACTTGTGACGCAATTACCGACGACAAAACTTTACGTCCTCTGAGTACGGCAACCGCAGTTTCGTCACACGAACTTTCTATGCCCAATACGAGCGGATTTCCGCCCTTAAGCGAATCGAATTTTGCTTTTGTTCCGCTATACATATTACGCCTTTCTCAGATAGTCGAAAATAAACTCGTCGATGTTGCCGTTCATTACCGAACCGATGTCCGGATCCTCGTAGGAAGTACGATGATCTTTTACAAGAGTATACGGCTGAAAAACATACGAGCGTATCTGACTTCCCCATTCTATTTTCTTTATTTCGCCCTTAATGCCTGCCGCCTTTTCCATGTTTTCACGCTCTTTTAATTCTACGAGTTTGCTCGTAAGCATGCGAAAAGCCGTTTCTTTGTTTTGGATTTGGCTGCGTTCGTTCTGACAAGACACGACTATTCCTGTCGGAATATGAGTTATTCGTACGGCGCTATCCGTCTTATTAATGTGCTGACCGCCTGCGCCGCTACTTCGATAGGTGTCTATCCTGATATCCTCCGGTCTGATTACAACCGAAGTATCGTTTTCTATTTCCGGCATAACTTCCAAGCTCGCAAACGACGTGTGCCTTCGTGCATTGGAATCAAACGGCGATATTCGTACCAATCTGTGAACGCCTTTTTCTGCCTTAAGATATCCGTACGCATTGCGGCCTTTTACCAAAAACGTTATGCTTTTAAGCCCTGCCTCATCGCCGTCGAGAACGTCCAAAACCTCTACCGTAAAACCGTTTTTTTCGGCGTACATGCGATACATACGATAAAGCATTTCCGTCCAGTCCTGCGCTTCGGTGCCGCCTGCGCCTGCATGCAGAGTAAGTATGGCGTTATTTGCGTCGTATTCTCCCCTGAGCAACGTAGTAAGGTGCATTGTCTCTATATCTTTTTCCAGACTTTCGACAAGCTCTTCGAGTTCGGGTACCAGACTTTCGTCATTTTCGGCTTCGATGAGTTCTACGTAACCGTCCGCATCTTTTATCAGCGCTTCTTTGCGCTTTATATCTTCGAGTTTGTCGTTTACAGCCTTGGCTTCGGCATTAATGTTTTGCGCTCGTTTTACATCCTTAAACAACTCCGGATCTTCTTGCAATAAAGCAAGTTCTTTTTTTCGCTGCGTCAACTTGTTCGGATCGAAAAACTCCAAACATCCGTCGAATTTGGTCTTTAACGCCTTGATTCTTGCTTTTATATCGTCTAATACTACCATCGAATTCTCACTTCTTCATGCAGCAATGTTTGTACTTTTTACCGCTTCCGCAAGGACACGGATCGTTAGGTCCTACCTTTTTGTCATTTACGACGGGGGTGCGAGCGGTTCTCGAACCGTTGCTGCTTGCTATCAAGCCCACATTTTGTTCTTCTCGTCTGGTGGGCGCCTTTTCTACGCTTACTCTCATAAGATAGGCAACAGTCTGCTCTCTTATATTGTCGTTCATCTCTTCGAACAAATCAAATCCTTCTTTTTTGTACATCATTACGGGATTCTGTTGTCCGTATGCCTGAAGTCCGATATCTCTGCGCAGTCCGTCCATAATATCTATATGGTCAGTCCATTTGTTGTCCACTATTTTAAGAAGAATAATTCTTTCAACTTCTTCGAAATCGCATCCTATTTCGGCAGCCGCAGTAATCTTTGCATTATATACCTGCTGCATACTTTCGTAAAGCATATCCTTTAACTCCGAAATATCTTTGTCTGTCATATTTTCGGGAGTAAAATACTCTTCTTCGTCGGGAAGTAACATTCTGTTTACTTCCTTATTCATCTCTTCGACGTCCCATTCTTCCCAATCTAGTTTCGGATTGGTGTAACGAGAGACGATGATGTCTATTTGGGTACGCATCATTTCCAGAATAGTTTCGTGGACGGATTCTCCCCTAAGCACTCGATTACGTTCTTCGTAAACGGTATGACGCTGAACGTTCATTACGTCGTCGTATTCGAGTACGGTTTTTCTTGCCCGGAAATTTCTGCCCTCAAGTTCTTTTTGCGCATTCTCTATGCCTCTTGAAAGCATTCTTACCTGCAGAGCCTCGTCCTCGCTAAGCTTAAACATGTCGGCAATTCTCTTCATTCTGTCACCGCCGAAAAGTCGAATCATGTCGTCTTCCATGGACAAGTAAAATTTCGTGCTGCCTTCATCGCCCTGTCTGCCGGCACGACCTCTGAGCTGATTGTCGATACGTCGGGATTCGTGACGCTCCGTACCTATAATGCGCAAACCGCCGAGCTTCTTTACTTCTTCTTTCTCTTGCGAGATTTCGCCCTTATATTTGTCGTACAAGTCCTGATATGTTTTTCTCGCCTGCAAAATCTCCGGATCGTCGGTATTAAAGTAAGAGGTGGCATTATAAATGGTTTCCTCACTCATTCCGTCCGCACGCATTCGCTGCATCGCAAGATATTCGGCGTTACCGCCGAGCATGATATCGGTACCACGGCCTGCCATGTTGGTGGCGATGGTGATGGCACCCTTTTTACCGGCCTGCGCTACGATCTCGGCTTCGCGCTCGTGGTTCTTGGCGTTCAGCACGTTGAAATCCCGGGTGTGGCGCTGTAACATTTTGGCGAGGATCTCGCTCTTTTCCACGCTGACGGTACCAACCAGAACGGGCTGGCCCTTGGCGTGGCATTCGGCAACCTGCTCGATCACGGCATTATACTTGCCGTTGATGGTCTTGTACACGCTGTCCGGCAGGTCCTTGCGGGCGCGGGGCTTGTTGGTGGGGATGGATACGATCTGCAAGCCGTAAATTTCGCTGAACTCGTCCGCTTCGGTGGAAGCCGTACCGGTCATGCCGCCCAGCTTTTTGTACATGCGGAAATAGTTCTGGAAGGTGATGCTGGCCAAAGTCTTGCTCTCAGCAGCAACGGTCACGCCTTCCTTGGCTTCAATGGCCTGGTGCAGACCGTCATTGAAGCGGCGGCCATACATCAGACGGCCGGTGAATTCATCAACGATGATGACCTCGCCGTCTTTCACGATATAGTCGGTATCACGGTGCATCACACCGCGGGCCTTGATGGCACCGTCAATATAGTGGCGCAGGGTCATGTTGTCGGCATCGGCCAGGTTCTCAACATTGAACCATGCTTCGGCTTTCTTAACGCCGCTTTCGGTCAGGGTGCAGGTCTTGTGCTTTTCGTCCACGATGTAATCGCCGTCAGCCTGCTCGTCGGTCTCCACCTTGTCTTCCAGCTCGACCACGACGCTCTTGCGCAGAGTGCGGACAAAGCGGTCCACCTGGGTATACAGGCTGGAAGAGTCCTCTCCGCGGCCAGAGATGATAAGCGGCGTACGAGCCTCGTCGATGAGGATGGAGTCCACCTCATCGACAACGGCGTAGGCATGGCCGCGCTGCACCATGTTGTCTTTATAAGTCACCATGTTGTCGCGCAGATAGTCGAAGCCGAACTCGTTGTTGGTGCCGTAGGTAATGTCAGCATTATAAGCTTCACGGCGGGCATCACCATCCATGCCCTGCACGATCAGGCCCACCGACAGGCCCAGCCAGCGGTAAAGCTTGCCCATCCACTCGCTGTCGCGCTTGGCCAGATAGTCGTTGACGGTAACAATGTGCACCCCTTCGCCGGTCAGGGCGTTCAGATAGGCGGGCAGGGTAGCCACAAGGGTCTTGCCTTCACCGGTCTGCATCTCGGCGATGTCGCCCCGGTGCAGGGCGACGCCACCGGTGACCTGCACCGGGAAATGCTTCATACCCAGCACACGCCATGCGGCCTCGCGGCAGACAGCGAAGGCATCGGGCAGAATATCATCCAGCGTTTTGCCGTCGGCCAGCTTCTGCTTCAGTGCAGGAGTCTGGGCCTGCAGCTCGGCATCAGACATCGCCTGATACTTGCCTTCCAGAGCCAGCACCTGTTTGGTGAGGGGGTTGATCTTTTTCAGTTCCCGGTCAGAGAAGCTGCCAAAGAGTTTTTCAGCTAAGGACATTGGTCACACCTCATGATTCTTCAAAATAGCAAACGTCCGGGCCATTTTATTGCCCCAAAACGAATATTCACACATAAATATATGATACACCAAAAGCCCCATCCCGTCAAACCAGATGGTGAATTTTAGCCGGTTATTGAATGAATTTTCTGTAAATTCCTTCGACCTTTTAGACCACTGTATGGTATCGTCACTTTTCAATGTAGTATCAGACATGGTCTGTTGCGCCGCGCACCGCATGGCACAAAAGAAAACGCT
>OHNI01000568.1_pt1 | contig 12016 bp, 10 predicted proteins | sample 1569501 | NCBI WGS metagenome assembly OHNI01 (sample SAMEA3879542, study PRJEB24766) | human gut metagenome | biome: human-associated habitat; feature: feces | place: USA | collected 1985/1987
ATTGGTATCCCGGCGGGCGTTGGTGATGTAGAGCAGATATTCCAGTGCCTCGTGGGGTGCGAGGCTTTCCAGCCCGTACTGCTCCACCCGGACGCGCATCCGCTGCCGGTGACCCTCGTGGCTTATGTTCTGTCCTGCCATAGCTGCGCTCCTTTGTTTGTAGTCGTTTCTTTTATAGTACCCCATTTTCGGCAAAAGACAAGAGCCGACAGAAAATATTCTGCGTTGACTTCACGGGGAGAGTAGATTATTATAGGTGTATCAGATACTTTTTATATAAGGAAAACGAACATGAAACAATACACTGCCACCGTCAACGACGAGGGTGTCCGCCTCTCCCGCTTTGTCCAGAGCGTGACCCGTGACTTCCCTACCAGCCTTTTATACAAGAGCTTCCGCAACAAGCGCATCAAAGTCAACGGCAAAAAGGGTGTACCCGAAGACCGCATCAAGGCCGGCGACCTCATTGAGCTCTACATCAACGACGAATTCTTCCCGCCCGAGGGTGCAAGGTCAACCCGCAAGCCCGCCCCAAAAAAGCAGCAGAACCAGCCCAAGGTGACGGTCATCTACGAGGATGAGAACATCGCCGTCCTCTACAAGCCCACCCACCTGCTCTGTCACAGCGACCGCACCGGCGACGCAAACCTTGTGGACGCCTTCACCCAGTATCTGGCCCAGAAGGGCGAGTACGACCCCCAGGGCGAGAACCGCTTCAAGCCCGGCATCTGCAACCGGCTGGACCGCGGCACCGAAGGGCTGGTGATCGCTGCCAAGAACTACGCCGCCCTGCGGGACATGAACGAGATCATCCGCACCGACCTGCTGAAAAAGGAATACTACACCATCACGGTGGGCATTCCGCAGTCCGGGCGGTTCACCGCATGGTGGGAGCACGACGAGAAAAACAACAAGGTCAGCATCCACGCCCATCAATCGCAGGACGAGCGCCGCAAGCAGATCATTACGGACGTGGACGTGCTGCGCACCGCAGGCCCCTTTGCCCTGTGCAAAATTGGCCTTGTCACCGGGCGCACCCATCAGATCCGCGCCCATCTGGCCTATCTGGGCAAGCCGGTGCTGGGCGATATCAAATACGGCAACCGCAAAATGAACGAGCGTACCGGCACCAAGACGCAGGCGCTGTGCGCGGTGCGCATCAGCTTTCTGGATGTGCCGGAGGAAAACACCCTGCACTACCTCTCCGGCAAGGTCATCAAGCTGAAAGACCCGCAGATCCTGCAGCAGTTTGATGCGCTGGATAAAAGCAAAAACGCATAACAATAAGACCGCTGTTTGCTACAACTGCAAGCAGCGGTCTGTTTTTTGCGCTATTTTCTTTTTTTGCCCTGTTCACGCCCGGCCGGGCAGCCAGACCGTTGTTTTTGCCCCGCAGGGGGTGTTCTGCCCAAACACTGCCGTGCCGCCATGGGCGGCGGCGATCTGCTGCACTACATACAGGCCAAGGATATGAGGCGCATTTTCGGCAGGCTCCGCAGCGTTCAGTGCCACCAGAACGGCAGCCGGATAGCCGATACCGTCATCTGCCACGGTCAGGCAGAAGCGCTCCCCTACCTGCCGGGTGTGCACCGTAATGTTCACCGGCTTTAGGTTATGCCGGACGCTGTTGTTCAGCAGATTTTCCAGCAGCCGTGCCAGCAGCGCCTCATCCACCGAAAGCACTGTCTGCTCTGCTGGTTCTTCCTGTTCCAGCGTGATCTCGCAGCGCTCTGCCAGCGGGCTTTCGCAAAACTGCGCCACCAGCTGCCGGAACAGCGGCCCTGCCCGGAGGTCTTTCCGGCGCAGGGGTTGGGCACCGTATTCCAGCTTACTGGTCAGGTTCAGATCATCAATGAGGGTACGGAGCTTTTCGCACTGGGTGCGGATGCCGGTCGCTTTCTGCCGGGAGCTGTCCGGCAAAAGTGCATCCTGTTCCAGTTGCTCCGCCCAGCCTAAGATCAGCGCCAGCGGAGTGCGCACGTCATGGCTGACCCCTGCGATCCACTGGGTGCGGGCGTTGTCCCGCCGGGAAAGCATCTCATTTTTGGCTTGCAGCTGCGCCCCGGTCTGGTTCAGCTTTTCTGCCAGTTCCCCGGCAAAGCCGTCGGTAGGCAGCCGGACGGTCTGCCCCTGCGCCAGTGCATCCAGACCGTTTGCCACGGTCTCCAGCCGCTTTGCCCCCCGCCAGCTCAGCCAGAAGCAGAGCGCCAGACCCAGCAGCAGCATTCCCAGCACTGCTGCCGGGAGCACCCGCACCATGCTCAGGGCAAAGTCCGGTGAGCTGTAAATGCTGTACTTCCACAGGCTCCCCTTTGGCAGCCCGATGACGAACAGTCCGTAGGGTTCTGTCCAGCAGAACACCGGGTAATCCGCCAGATACCAGCGGGCAAATTGGGCGATATCGCCGGGAGTGTAGGCATGGTTCAGTTCCTGCGGCAGGCCGTAGTTCCAGCGGATGTTTCCCACATCGTCCAGCACCATCGCCCACTCGTAGCCGTTCATCCACTCCTGCGGGGTGCGTTCTGCCCCAAAGGCAAGCCCTTCGGCGGTCTCCACCATGGAATCCGCGATCTCGCTGGAGGAATACTCCCGCTGCGGCAGGCGGCAGCCCTCCTGCCAACCCAGCCAGCCCAGCACCGCAACACCGGAAAACAACAGCAGCAGAACGATGCCCACCGCCGCCAGCACATACCGCCGGATCAGGCGCACAAAGGTTTTCATGCTTCTTCCCTCTTTGTCAGCTTATAGCCAATGCCCCGCACCGTCCGCAGAAACTGCGGCGCACCGGGTTCGGCTTCCAGCTTCTCCCGCAGATGCCGGATATGTACCCCCAGACTGTTCTCGTAGCCATAGTAATCTGCGCCCCAGACCGCCGCACAAAGGGCATCGTAGGTAACGATGTGTCCCCGGTTCTCTGCCAATTTCCGCAGCAGCGCCAGTTCGGTAGCGGTCAGCGTCAGTGTTTTGCCCTCCGGCAGGGTAACAATGGCATCATTCAAGTCTACGCACCGCTCCCCCAGCTGCAAAGGTGCCGGTTTTGTACGGGACAGTTCTGCCCGGTACGCCCGCTGCAAAATATGCTGCACCCGCAGCAGCAGTTCCTGCATCAGAAAAGGCTTGGTCAGGTAGTCATCTGCGCCAAGACCCAGCCCGAACAGACGGTCGGCATCTGCATCCCGTGCAGAGAGGAATAATGCCGGGACATCCGCTTTTGCCCGCAGCGCCCGGAACAGCGAAAATCCATCCCCATCCGGCAGGTTGATATCTAAAATCATCAGTTCCGGCTGTTCTGCCGCAAAGCAGGCGCGGGCAGCGGCGCAGCTTTGGGCAGTTCTGATATGGCCATATCCTGCGCCCCGCAGCTGCTCACATAGCAGTGCCAGCAGCTCGGCATTGTCATCCACAACGAGAAACTTTGCATCATAAATGGTATCCATAAGGGCAGTTCTCCTTTCCCGCCTTTACTATACCACACTTTTTGCGCCGCAGCGGAAAACACCTGCAAATTTAAGGGTAAATTAAGCTGCGCTTCCGGTCAGTTTAAGGCAGCGGGTGTATTCTGGCATCGTTCCGAAATCCATGAATGCGAAAGGAGACCATTTATGAAACCTGTGATCGAGACCCATGCCCTTTGCAAAAGCTACCATAGCCGTCCGGTGGTGGATCATTTGAACCTGACTGTCCCGGAGGGCTGTGTTTACGGCTTTTTAGGCCCCAACGGTGCGGGCAAATCCACTACCATGAAGATGCTGCTGGGGCTTGTACACCCCACCGGTGGCAGTGTGGAACTGCTGGGTCACACCCTGAACGAAGCAAACCGCATTGTCCTGCTGCGGCAGACCGGCAGCCTGATCGAAGCTCCCTCCGGTTACCTGCACCTGACTGCCCGTGAAAACCTTTCCATCGTGGCTGACCTGAAAGACGTGGACCGGAAGGACATCAGCCGGGTGCTGGAGATCGTGCACCTGACCAAAGACGCTGACCGGAAGGTGGGGCAGTATTCCCTTGGCATGAAGCAGCGGCTGGGCATTGCCATGGCGCTGCTGGGCAGCCCCAAACTGCTAATTTTAGATGAACCCACCAACGGTCTGGACCCGGCGGGCATTCAGGAGATGCGCAGTCTGATTGCTTCCATGCCGCAGACCACCGGAGCCACCGTGCTGATCTCTAGTCACCTGCTGGGCGAGATCGAGCAGATGGTGGATCAGGTGGGCATCCTGAACCACGGCAAACTGCTGTTCGAGGGTTCTCTGCAGCAACTGCAAAAGCACAGCCGGGGCGGCATTCTGCTGCGGGTGCTGGATGCACCCAAAGCCGCAGCCGTCCTGCAGCAGCAGGGAGTAAAAGCCGCTGCACCGGCAGACCAGCCGGACACCCTGCAGCTGCCCCCGCTGCCGGACGAAGCGCTGGCGGCACTGGTCTGCACCCTTGCCGAAAGCGGCGTGGGCGTAGTTGGACTGATTGCACAGACAAAGAGCCTTGAGGACATCTTCCTCAGCCTGACCCAGACCAGCGGGGAGGTGGCGTAAGATGGCAGCTTTCCGTGCAGAACTGCAAAAAGCCCACCGTCGGCACGACCTTGCTCTCTGCCTGTTCATCCCCGGCATTGTTGTGCTATGGGTGGGCGGCCTTGCCCCAGCTGACCCGGAGGAGCTCGCCAACGGTTACAGCGCCCTGCTTTACAGCCTGCCCGTCATTGAAGCCATTCTGATGCCGGTGATGATGGCAGTGCTGGCCTCCCGGCTGTGGGATATGGAGATCAAAGGCAACACCGCAAAGCTGCTCTACACCCTGCAAAGCCGCCGCAGCCTGTTTGCAGGCAAAGCTGTCTTTGGGGTGCTGGAAGTTCTTCTGGTCACGGTGCTGGAGCTGGCCTGCGTTCCGGTGCTGGGGCGTGTCCATGGTTATACCGAAGCCTTTCCCACTGGGCAGCTGGTCTACCTATTCATCTGCACGCTGGCGGTGGACACAATGCTCTTCTTTGGAGAATTTCTGCTGATGCTGTGGGTGGGCAATCCCCTGCCGGCGCTCTGCGTGGGCATCGTCGGGGCGCTGGTGGGGCTGTTTTCTGCTTTTATGCCGCCGCTTGCCAGTTACTTTGTACCCTTTGGGTACTACATTCCTCTGAGCGCCTACGAAGTGGCGAACTGGGACAAGGCCACCCACACCGTCACCTACGGCACCCGCCCCTTCAACTGGGGGCTGCTGGCTTTCACCCTTGCGCTGGGCGCTGTGCTGTTTGCCCTTGCGTGGCGCAAGGTACAGGACGAGGAGGTATAAAACCATGCTGAAACGCTGTATTCTTGCGGAGAACCGCAAACTCCACGCATCCCCCATCTGGGCAATGTTCTTTGTGCTGCCCATTCTTTCAGCCACCTACGGCACTTTCAATTATCTGCAAAATCTTGAGATCCTCACCGACGGCTGGTATAGCCTGTGGACCCAGCACACCCTGTTTTATTCCATGCTCTTCTTCCCTGCCATGGTAGCCACCTATGCTGCCTACTTGTGGCGGCTGGAACATCTGGGGCACAACTGGAACCTTATCATGGCAAGCCCCGTACCGCCGCTGGCCCTGTTTGCCGCAAAGTTTGCGGTGGTGACAAAGCTGGCGCTGCTGACCCACGGCTTTGTGTTCGCGCTGTTCGTGTTCTGCGGCAAGGTATTTGCCCACCTGCCCGGGCTGCCGCCGGTCACCTTACCTCTGTTTTTACTGCGGGGACTGCTGGGGGCGTTGGCTGTCATTGCCGCACAGCTGGTGCTGGCCATGGTCATCCGCAGCTTTGCCGTGCCCATTTTTCTGGGGCTGCTGGGCGGCATTACCGGCATCTTTATCAGCTCCAAGGGTCATGGGCTGTTGTGGCCCTATTCCCTGATGCAGCTTGGTATGAACTCCAACAAAAGTGCGGATGCTCTGGCTGGCAGCTACGGGCTGTTTGCCTTCAGCTGCATCTTCTGGCTGGGGACAATGTTCCTTCTGGCATGGCTGCTTTTACGCCGGGAGGATGTGCGGGCATAAAATAGAAATCTGCGTATCTGCTCCTGTCAAGAGGGCTGGCACCGTCCAGCCCTCTCTCTTTTTGCCAAAGTTTTCCTTGTTTTTTCTTGCAAGCTGCCGAAATCAGCATATCTTCAAAGTTTTTTGTTGACACACTGCGATTTTTGTGGTAATCTATCCCAACAATTTAATATAACATATTTACTTAGAGTTCCAGCTCGGCTCCCGAAGGAGCCGGAGCAAGTTTTTAACTTTCTTATCGCTACATAACGAACCCGAACCAAGGCCATCCCGGAAGGGATGGTCAGGTTCAGGTTGTTGTGTGGCGATTTTTTATTGCCAGATCCAGCACCGCACCTTGAAAACCGAAAGACCGTCTGCATGGGATACACGGCGATGACCCCGCAAAGGAGAGCCGGGAAACGCCGCCGAGAGGGGGCAGGAAAACCATGCAGGGAGAACGGCAGGACATTGATTTCCCAGTTACGGAGAAAAACGATGTACTCAAAATGAGCACATTGTTTTCCGTAACGCCAATGAAAGGACGGAATGCCTATGAGTAATTTTACCCCTGCATGGTTCAAGAAAGGCTTTTTCAACGAATCCCTGTTCTGTGACGATTTTCTGAGTACCCACCAGCTGCTTTACTCGAATGGCGCATTTTTCACCCCGGATGGCCGCATGACCGATACCATGCCCCTGCGCTGCGAGATCTTCGAGATGATGCGTGAATACGTTGGGGCGAACCTTGCCAAGAAGGTCACCAATGTGGTGGACGTGCTGAAACTGGCGGCACAGGTGGAGGACTTCCCGCCTGTCACTGACCGCATTGCGCTGGCAAACGGCACCCTGTATCTGGACGGCACCTTTCAGGAGGGCAAGCCGGAGATCGTCCGCAACCGGCTCCCGGTCAAATATGACCCGAAAGCTCCACAGCCCACTCATTGGCTGCGGTTCCTGTCCGACCTGCTCTACCCGGAGGATATCCCCACGGTGCAGGAGTTCATCGGCTACTGCCTGATCCCCAGCAACAAGGGGCAGCGCATGATGGTCATCAAGGGCAACGGCGGCGAGGGCAAATCGCAGATCGGCGTGGTGCTGTCCCGGCTGTTTGGCTGTAACATGAAGGATGGCAGCATCGGCAAAATCTCGGAGAACCGCTTCGCCCGCGCCGACCTCGAACACACTCTGCTCTGCGTGGACGATGATATGCGGATGGAAGCCCTGCGCCAGACCAACTATGTCAAGTCCATCGTGACCGCACAGGGGCAGATGGACTTGGAGCGCAAGGGCAAGCAGAGCTATCAGGGCTGGATGTATGCCCGCCTGCTGGCGTTCAGCAATGGCGACCTGCAAGCATTGTATGACCGCTCGGATGGTTTCTACCGCCGTCAGCTCATTCTGACCACCAAGGACAAGCCCCAGTCCCGTGTAGATGACCCGGACATTGCCGAGAAGATGGCGGCAGAGGTCAAGGGCATCCTGCTGTGGGCATTTGAGGGCTTGCAGCGGCTGGTGAAGAATGGCTTCCAGTTCACCGAGAGTGACCGTGCCAAGCGCAACCGGGAACTGGTGAAGCGGGACAACAACAATGTGTTTGATTTCCTCGAATCCGAGGGCTACATCCGCCTGAAGGCGGATGCCTGCACCAGCTCAAAAGAGCTGTATGAGGTCTACAAGATGTGGTGCGAGGAGAACAGCCTGAATGCGATCAAGGCCAGAGGGTTCAGCGATGCACTGATCGCCAACCAGCGCAGGTATAATCTGGAATCCACCAACAACATCGTCAACTCGTCCGGGCGGCGTGTCCGGGGCTTTGTCGGCATTGAAGCCCTTGTGCAGCCCGACCTTACTCCCAACAGTTGGCGAGTATGACCCCCTATAAAGGCGAATTTGGGTGTTTTGCTGCGTACGTGCGTACGCAGCAGTCGGCTTTCTCTGTACGCACGTACGCAGCGATTGACCGAAAACGCGCCATATAAGGGGCTTTGGTTGGTGGTCAAAACGACCACCAACCAAAGCCATAGCGTTAAGTGCCGGAAAGCGGCACTTGCCAGCATCCACCCAAATCCCCAAAATGGGAATCAGGGTGAGATGGCCGTTATCAGACCGTCTATCTGCCTGTTACCATTTTGGTAACAGGCAAAACCAGTGGGTCAAAATGACCCACTGAAAAAGCCGGACGAGCTGCGGGCAGGGATTCGCAAATCGTTGCCTGTCAGCTTGCCCGGAGCAAGAGTGCAGAGGGGTGCGGGTCGCCTGCGGCGACCTCAAAAGGCCACCGGCCTTTTGAAGCACCGACCGAGCCGACAGGCGAGACCAGCTCTTTGCAAGGGTCAAGGGTGAAACCCTTGCCCAGTGATATGATGCTGTGCGTCATATCCTACTGGGTATTATCTGGCGCAAAACGGCGGCAGATCCAGCAGCTCCGCTGCTGCGTTTTTCCCACGCCAAGCTGTTGAAACGGAGGGATGTCTATCTGAAACTGACACGACACAATGGACGATCCGGAACCCACGGCACCTACAACCCCAAGCACAACGACCGCAGTTTCAACCTTGCCAACAGTGAGCACATCGACCCGGAACGAGCCAAGGGCAACATCTACTGGGACTGCTTTCACGGTTTCCGCTCGGCTCTTGCTCCACCCGACCCGGATGATCTGGCGACAACCTTCTCAGATGTGGAACGTCAATTCTACGAAACCCACTACACGGCTTTTGTGGAAAGCCGGAATGGGCGCAACGCCAAGATCCGGCACACGGAGCGCAACCGCTCCATTCCTGACCTGCTGTCCAGCCGCAAGACCTGTCCGGAAGAGACCATCTACCAACTTGGAACGCTGGATGAACACGCTTCGGCAGAGGACTTGCTGAACATCGTCACCGAGTTCATCGAGGAGTTCAAAGCCAAGTATGGCGACCATGTTCATGTGCTGGACTGGGCGTTGCATCTGGACGAAAGCACACCCCACATCCACGAGCGTCATGTGTTCGACTGCGAAAACAAGTACGGTGAGGTGGCACCCCAGCAGGAAAAGGCACTGGAAGCGTTGGGATTTGAACTGCCCGACCCGGACAAGCCCCTCAGCCGCCGCAACAACCGCAAGATCACCTTCGATGCAGCCTGCCGGAAGATGCTGTTTGAAATCGCCAAACGTCATGGTCTGGAATTGGAGGAAGAAGCGGAGTACGGCAACCGCAAGTATCTCGAAAAGCAGGACTTCATCCTTGCCAAGCAGAAGGAGCAGCTTGCCGCCCAGCAGAGCAAGCTGGACGAACTGACCCTGAAAGTTTCGGATATGGAGACCCTGCTGGAAAATGTTTCGGCTGCGGCCTATGACAAGGCGGTGGAGGTCGTGACGGACGTGGTACGCACCGAGACCCGCAAGGAAGATATGCGGATGATCGAGGACACGAAGAAGTGGGTGCTGTCGCCAGAGAGAAAGGCTCCCAAGGTTACACGGGAGTACACTGCCAAACATCTGGACACTGTGCTGGACAAGTTTCTCAAGACCATGCAAACCACCACTACCCGCTTGCAGGAGAAGCTGCTGAAGCCGGAAGTCCGGCAGAAGGGCAAGGAGCAGGTCAAGGAGAAAGCACGAGATTCCGTTCTGCAACTGCTGAACCGCTTGCAGGCAGAACAGGCACAAAACAAACCAGCGGCACAACCCCGCACACAGGAGGGGCACTCGGAAATCTGAACCTCATCGGGAACGTTTGGGGCAGAAAGCTGGCACTTTCTGCCCCGGCACCCGGTTACAAGGATATGGAGGTGCAAGTGAAAGAAGTTTGCGTTTGCGAAGCAATGAAGTCCCCAGTGGGGACTTTAAGCAACGGAACGGTCTTGCGTCAGCAAGATGGAGGGACTAAGTCCCGACAAGTTCCGATTTGGCAAAAGAGTAATCTGACCTTGGAGGAAGCGGCGGCTTACTCTGGGATCGGTATCAATAAACTGCGGTCAATGACCGATAGCGATGAATGCAAGTTCGTCCTTTGGAACGGAACCAAACGGCTGATCAAACGCCGTAAGCTGGACGAATATCTGGACAAGGCATTCTCGATCTGATGCGGTGTAGAAAATTGACCGTTTGATGTTGCAGGGAGTCTTGCGTCATGGTATACTCATGGCGTAAGGCTCCTTTTCAACATTCTGTGAATGAAAAGGAGAGTTTATATGCAAAGACGTAAAGATAATAAAGGCCGTGTTTTGAAGGATGGCGAGGTCTACCGCAAGAGCGACGGGCTGTATATGTACCGTTGGACTGCGAAAAACGGAAAACGCCATACCATCTATGATGCAACCTTGGAGGGGCTGCGCGAAAAGGAAGAGAAGATCCAGCACGACTTGGCAGATGGCATCCGCATTCCGGAGTGCAGCTTGACCCTGAATGACCTGTTTGAACTGTGGCGTAAGAACAAGGTGGGCTTGAAAGAGCATACCTTCGCCAATTACGTTTATATGTACAATCGGTTCGTCCGGGATGAGATCGGCATGATGAAGCTCAAGGACATTCGCAAGTCGGATATCCGCAGCTACTACAATGGCATCGTCCGCAATGGCAAGATGGCGTTGAACACGCTGGAAACCATCCAGAATGTTCTCCATCAGGTCTTTGCGGTGGCGGTGGACGATGAGTACATCCGTGTGAATCCCACGGATGGTGTCCTGACGGCCATTAAAGCCGCCCACCAGTACGAAACGCCCAAACGACACGCTCTGACCCTGCCCCAGCAGCAGGCGTTTCTGAATTTCATCAAGAAAACGCCGAAGTTCCAGCACTGGCTCCCGATGTTCACCTTCATGCTGGGTACCGGATGCCGCATCTCGGAAACGGTTGGGATGTGCTGGAGCGATATCGATTTTGAAAATGGACTTATTACCGTACAGCACAATCTGGTCTACCACGATCATGAGGTTGGCGGCTTCTATTTCACGGTATCTACTCCCAAAACTGCTGCCGGTAAGCGGTTGATTCCTTTGTTACCCGAAGTGCAGAAGGCATTGGAACAAGAACTTGCCTATCAGCAGGAGCTGGAAGTGGAGTGCGCTGTTGATATTGATGGAATCTCGGACTTCGTGTTCCTGACACCTTCGGGGAAACCGCAGAGCCATCAGACCATCAATCGCGTTATCAAAGGGATCTACTCTGCCTATAATCTGGCAGAAACGGAACTGGCCGAAAAGGAAAAGCGGGAACCGCAGTTATTGCCGCATTTCTCCTGTCATAATCTCCGACACACGTTCTGCACCCGGCTGTGCGAAAATGAGACCAACCTGAAAGTCATTCAGGACATCATGGGGCATCGAAACATCAAAACGACCATGGAGATCTACGCAGAGGCAACCAAGGAAGCGAAGATAAGTTCCTTTGAAAAGCTGAATGGCAAACTGGGAATCTCGGTTTAAACTACACTACACCAGTTTTACACCAACTTGATGGTAAGTTGTGGAGATTTTCGTAGGGAATCGGGCGAATCGGCATAAAGAAAAGTTGCGTAGGTACGGTTGCAAAGACTTGTAAAGACTTGCGTGAGTTTTTGTCGATATTTAACTATAAAGAAGGAACACAGACCGTCACCTTTGGAGAAGCGGCAAAAGCCGCATCAAAGGGAAATGGTTCGGATTTGGATTGCATTCCTGCACCACAAGAAAGACAGCTTTTGATAGCTGTCTTTTTTGTTTTATCCCGCAATTTCCCTTCGGCAGCACCGGAAGAACAGAGGATTTGAACAAGGCTGTGACAAAAGGGGAGCACCGGCAGAGCCGCCGGGTGTCGCGCCCCGTTGCACAGACCCGTTCAAATCTTTCTCTGCACTGGACAATCACCCCCTGTTCGCGGTATACTGAAAGCTGAATACAATGCAAAAAACGAGGTCGCAGCATGGTAGAACAGGCAAACGAACTGATATTGGATATCTTGCCCCTTTCGGCACAGACGGCACGGCTGGTGCGGGTGTACGGCACAGAGCCGTGTATCGCGCTGCCCGGCACACTGCCAGCACCGGAGGGCGG
>OHNI01000570.1_pt1 | contig 11962 bp, 10 predicted proteins | sample 1569501 | NCBI WGS metagenome assembly OHNI01 (sample SAMEA3879542, study PRJEB24766) | human gut metagenome | biome: human-associated habitat; feature: feces | place: USA | collected 1985/1987
CCTTCTGCATGGCCTCCAGAACGTCGTAAACCTGATAAGCCAGGGATTCCACAGTCGCACGGATAAAATGTTCCTTTTTGCATCCCCGTGTCAGCCCGACAATCGTTCCGCGCGCATACGGATTCCAATACGGTGCCCCCATGCCGGCAAATGCAGGAACAATATAAACACCATTGGAATCCGGGACTCTCTTGGCATATTCCTCGGACTGTCCTGCGGTACGGATCATACGCATCCCGTCCCTCAGCCACTGGATGGCCGCCCCTGCCACAAAAACACTTCCCTCAAGTGCATATTCCACTTCCCCTGCAGTACTCGCAGCAATGGTTGTAAGCAGTCCATGTCTGGAAATGATTGGTTCCTTTCCGGTATGCATCAAAAGAAAACAACCGGTTCCATAGGTATTTTTTACATCCCCTTTTTCAAAACAGCACTGTCCGAACAATGCCGCCTGCTGGTCTCCTGCCACACCCATCACAGGAATTTTACCGCCAAAAATCTGCTCCTGTGTCTCTCCGAAGAGACCACTCGATGGCAGCACTTCCGGCAGCATTTCTTTGGGAATGCGAAACAGCTCTAATATCTCTTCCTCCCAGCAGCATCTGTGTATGTCAAACAACATGGTTCTTGCCGCATTCGTATAATCCGTGACATGCACCGCCCCTTTGGTCAGATTCCAGATCAGCCATGTATCCACCGTGCCAAACAAGAGTTCCCCTTTTTCTGCCGCCTCACGCGCGCCTTTCACATGATCAAGAATCCATGCGATCTTGCTTGCGGAAAAATAAGCATCCGGCACCAGACCTGTCCGCTTCTGCAGCATCGGTCCATATCCTTTTTCTTTCAGTTCGTCAATCTGTTCTGCCGTGCGCCGGCACTGCCAGACGATCGCATTGTATACGGGTTCCCCGGTCTTTTTATCCCAGACGATTGTGGTTTCGCGCTGGTTTGTGATGCCAATGGCACGGATATTTTTGGATGATGCCCCGATATTCGCCATTGCCTCTATGGCAACCGACATCTGGGAGGACCAGATTTCCCTCGGATTCTGCTCTACCCAGCCCGGCTGCGGGTAAATCTGTGTAAATTCTTTCTGTGCCATCGTGACGATTTTTCCTGCATGATCAAACAGGATACAGCGGGAACTTGTCGTTCCCTGATCCAGTGCCATAATATATTCTTTCATCATCTGTAATCCCCCCATATAATTTTCCTGTAGCTTTTCTTTTTCCTATTTTACTGCATATTCCCATTTATCACCAGTTCATTTTCTCGTCAATTGTGGTTTTAACAACATATTTTCCATTTGCTTTCTGATAAATTACTTCTTGCTTACAAAATAAAATCAAAGGAGTATCTTATTATGGAACATAAAATGTTTTGCTATCAGTGTCAGGAAACCGCAGGATGCAGCGGCTGTACCCAGATGGGTGTCTGCGGCAAAAAGCCGGAAGTAGCAGCTATGCAGGATCTGCTCGTCTATGTGAGCAAGGGATTATCCGCGGTCACAACCCAGCTGCGCAAAGAAGGAACAAAGGTTTCAGAAGAAACCAACCACTTGATCACCTGGAATCTGTTTACCACCATCACAAATGCCAACTTCGACAATGAGGCGATCATCGCACGGATTCATAACACTCTGTCCGTGCGCCGCACACTCATTTTACAGGTAAAAGATACCTCAGGTCTGCCGGAAGCTGCTTTCTGGGATATAAAAACAAAAGATGGCTCTGACGCATCGGATGATGTGCTCTTTGCCAAGGCAAAAGAGGCAGGGGTTCTCTCCACAAAAGACGAGGACATCCGCAGTCTGCGTGAACTGATCACTTACGGATTAAAAGGTTTGTCCGCTTACTCCAAGCACGCCAATGTACTGCTTTCGGATGATCCGGAAATTGATGCCTTCCTGCAGCGGGCACTCGCTGCAACACTGGATGATTCCCTCACAGCCGATGACCTGGTCGCACTCACACTGGAAACCGGAAACTATGGTGTCAGAGGCATGGCGATGCTCGATACTGCAAATACCGGTGCCTATGGCAATCCTGAAATTACCAGAGTGAATATCGGTGTTGGAAAAAATCCGGGAATTCTTGTCTCCGGTCATGATTTAAAAGATCTGGAAATGCTTCTGGAACAGACACAGGGAACCGGTGTAGATGTGTATACACACTCAGAAATGCTTCCTGCCCACTACTACCCGGCATTCAAAAAATATCCGAACTTTGTCGGAAATTACGGAAATGCATGGTGGAAACAAAAAGAAGAATTTGAACGTTTCCACGGACCAATTCTGATGACGACCAACTGTATTGTTCCACCAAAGGACAGCTACAAAGACCGGCTGTACACCACCGGTGCTGCCGGCTATCCGGGATGCACACACATTGATGGCGAAATCGGTGCACAGAAGGATTTCTCGGCACTGATCGAACAGGCGAAACACTGTTCTGCTCCGGAAGAACTCGAGCACGGTGAAATCATTGGTGGCTTTGCCCACAATCAGGTACTTGCACTTGCCAGCCAGATTGTTGAGGCCGTCAACTCCGGCGCGATCAAAAAATTTGTCGTCATGGCAGGATGCGATGGACGGGCAAACTCCCGCAATTACTATACGGATTTTGCCAGAGCACTTCCAAAAGATGCGGTTATTTTGACTGCCGGCTGTGCCAAATACAAATATAATAAACTGAATCTCGGCGATATCAACGGAATACCGCGTGTCCTTGATGCCGGACAGTGTAACGATTCCTACTCTCTGGCTGTGATTGCCCTGAAACTGAAGGAAGTATTCGGTCTCGATGATATCAACGATCTGCCGATTGTCTACAACATTGCATGGTATGAGCAAAAAGCAGTGATTGTGCTGCTGGCACTGTTGGCACTGGGTGTAAAAAATATCCACCTGGGACCGACCCTTCCGGCATTCCTTTCCCCGAATGTGGCAAAGATCCTCACGGACACGTTTGGCATTGCCGGAATTGGTACCGTAGAAGATGATTTAAAACTGTTTTTTGGCAAATAATCCACAAAGTCTGTTTTTTGTCTGTTTTCCTTTGACAAACGGTATTTATGAGAGGTATGATTATTATACAATTTAACGATTTTGCATATTTGGCAGAAGGAGAACATTACATGAACGAAAAACAGTATTTACGAGCCAACAAGCGGGTATTTCTCGCTGTCACCATTATCTTTGCCTATATCACGCTGACCATGCTTGCTGCACTGGCGGCCAGCCACGGGGACCACTTTGTCCGGATTATGATCCAGTGTCTGGTTTCGGTCGGTGTGATTATCCTTTCCGCCCTGGGCTATCTGACCCGAAAGAAAACGCACACCTGTGCCATCATCCTGACAACCGCCATGATGGTCGGTTATGCAGCTGTTGCTTTACTAAATACCACGGAAGGGACATGGGCTTACGCGCTTCCCCTCATTATTGCCGCCATGGTTTATCTGAATGAACGGCTTATGAAAATAATAAACAGCGTATTTCTGCTGGTAAATATCGTTCGTCTGATGCTCAGTTTTGCCCCACACGCATCTGCTGCACTGGCCAACAAGGTGCTGGCACTGTTTGTCCTGCTTCTTGTTGCATACGCTTCTATCAGTATTACACGGATGCTTGTGCTTTTCTTTGATGAAAACATGACGGAAATTACAGAAGCTGCGGATAAGCAGAAGAAAAACCACGATCAGATGCTTCTCGTTGCCGAAAATATTTCCCGGCATTTTGAAGAAGCAATGACTGTGCTTGACAGTTTGGAAAACAGTATTGAGGTCAGCCACAGTTCTATTCAGGAAATTGCAGACAGCACCGAAAGCACCGCTGAAGCCATCCAGAAACAGGCGGTTATGTGTTCCAATATTCAGGGCAACACCGATGCGGCAGAAGCCGGCATCCACCAGATGATTGAAGCCGCACATGAAACGGATGCTACTGTAAAATCCGGTGCACAGGTCGTCCTGGAATTAAAGGAACAGGCACAGAACGTGGAAGAAGCCAGCAATATCACGGTACAGGTCATCCAGAGCCTGACTTCAAAAGTCGAGGATGTCCAGAGCTTTGTCGGATCCATTATTGAAATTTCCAACCAGACAAATCTGCTTGCCTTAAATGCTTCCATTGAGGCTGCGCGTGCCGGGGAAGCCGGAAAAGGGTTTGCTGTGGTGGCCGATGAAATCCGCCAGCTTTCCGAACAGACAAAAAATGCCTCTGCCAACATTACAGAAATTATCGACAAATTAAACGATGACACAAAACGTGCCAACGAAAGTATCGAAAACTCAGTTGCTTCCGTAGAAAAGCAGAACGAACTGATTGAAAATACACGGGAGAAATTCGGCAATGTCGGTGAAACCGTTGAACACCTGATGGAAGATATCCATACGGCAGAAGAAAATATCCAGAAAATCCTTGATTCCACCAATGTTATTTCCGATAATATTACCCACCTCTCTGCCACCGGTGAGGAAGTGGCTGCCTCTTCCACCGAAGGGCTGCGTATGGCAGATTCCACGGTGGACAATATGAAGGGCTGTAAAAAAGTTCTGGAGAATATTTACATACTTGCAGAAGATCTGAAAGATTCCGTAGAGCACGAAAAACTCGGATAACTCTGTCTGCCAAAAAGCCGGACGCTGTTTACACAACGTCCGGCTTTTTACTGTTTACAGAAAATACAAAAGTGACAGGCAAGCGGCCATGCCAAGGAATGCCATCCGGTACAACAGCACATTCGCACACCGGATATCTTCCGGTTTCACCGGACGCAGGGCATCCCCTATCGTCGGTTTCTTTACAGTCATTCCAAAATAACTGGCATCCCCTGCCAGCTGGATGCCAAGGCTTCCCGCACAGGCACTCTCGGTCTGCGCAGAATTCGGGCTGGCATGTTTCCGGCTGTCCCTTCTCCAGATCTTCCATGCCCCGATCCCGCTAAAACGCTTCCCCGGAAGGAAGCTTGCCACGATCATAAGCAGTGCCGCCACGCGGGATGGGATGAAATTTACCACATCATCCAGCTTTGCCGCAAACCTTCCAAAATACAAGTTCTTTTCATTCTTATATCCCACCATGGAATCCATGGTATTCACCGCCTTATAGGCAAATCCAAGCACCGGTCCGCCGACTGCCAGATAAATCATCGGCGCAATCACACCGTCGGATGCATTTTCCGCAACGGTCTCAATTGCTGCCTTTGCCACACCTGTTTCATCCAATTGTTCCGTATCACGCCCAACGATCATGGACACTGCCTTTCGCGCTGCCGGCAGATTCTGCTTTTGCAGCTGCTCATATACCTTCATGCTTTCCACTTTCAGACACTTTGTAGCAAGAATCTGATAGGTCATAATGGTTTCCACGGCACAGCCAATCGCCGGATGCAGCCCGTATGCCCCCTCAAGGATAACGGCGGTTACACCGGTTGTCCATGCGATAACAATCACAACCATCGCAAACCCGCGCAGAAATTTTTTTGTGTCTGACAGTTCCTTTTTATTCAGTTTTTCCAGTGATGCGATCAGATTACCAATCAGACGGATCGGATGGGGCAGCCAGTGCGGATCGCCAAACAACAGATCCAGCACAAACCCAAGAAACATCGCAAAGAAATGATAACTCATACTTTTTCTTTTAACTCCATTTTATTCTCTTGTAAGGACAGGCGCAGATGATAGCCCTCGGCATTTTTTACCTGATACGAAAAATAATCACCGCCACAGTAGTGCGAAAGCAGCGCCATGATCGTACCCCCGTGAACCACAGCCGCCACCGGAAGCGGCTCCTGTATCATACCGTTGTCTTCCGTTTCCCGGCACTTTGGACACGCTCTATATGCCAGCTGCTGCCGGATCTGTTCCATAACCAGCTCCATCCCATCCACACATCTTGCGATAAAAGCCTCCCGGCTCTCACCTCCCGGAAATGCCAGCGTTCCACCACTGTCAATCCATGCCTGATAGCGCGGATCTCCATTCAGCTGTGCATAATTCTTTCCTTCAAATTCTCCAAAATCCATTTCACGCCATGGATCAATTTCGATCTGTGGAATTTGCGGAAATAAAATTTCTGCGGTCTGCCGGCAGCGAAGCATGGGACTTACAAATACATATGGCATATCCCATGTCCTGCATACCTGTGCCCATTGGTCTTTTCTTTTCTCCAGCTGCTGTCTGCCGTCCTCCGAAAGCGGTTCATCCGTCTGTCTGCCAATATACCGGTGTTCTACATTTCCCGGCGTCATTCCATGCCGGATCAGATACAGTTCTATTTGATTCTCTGTCCAATTCCACATACAATCCGTTCCACCCTTTCTGCTTTTGCTGCAATTTCACAAAGCAGCCGTCCCAGCCGCTCACGATATTCCCGCTCGAACGAATCAAGCGGCACAATTCCATTGCCTACTTCATCGCAGATAATTACTGTATCCGGATGTTTTTCCAGATAAGCCATACTTTCTGCTTCCGGGGATAGAGACTTCGGGGCACTTTCCTGCAATTTCTCTCGAAACCATTCTTCAAAATTGTCCCAGATCCGTGCTTCCTCGATGCCCCGCACCTGTGTTACATATGCTTTTTTTCCCTGAGCAGTGCCGCCAATGTATAATTCCATTAATGTACTCCCTATTGCTTGATATTTTATATTACCACGTTTCGACAAATTTATCTATTTATGCTATATTAGCGGCAATTAACCTGAATGGATGCTCGACCATACAAAATGAGAAGAACCCCCAGTAGCGGCAACTACTGGGGGTTCGTTTTTGGTGTACTTGTAAAAGTATCGCCTCATTCTTTGTTGATTGCATTATATCATACACAATCACCAATTTCAAGTATACCCCAATTCATCATCCTTTTTGCACCAGTAGCGCGACTTTTTCAAATCAACACTGACACGGCTGCCGCCACCGCCATTGCCCCCTCACACAGCGTCAGAAAATATCCCGCCGTATCTCCGGTTATTCCGCCAAATTCCCTGTAACTGCGCCAGCGATAGTAACCGAACACTGCAAATGCCGCCGCCACCGCCAGAATTCCCGCCAGAAGCGAAAGCCAGAGCATAAACAGTACACACAACAACGTCTGTGCATAAAGTGCCCCTTTTACCCCACGCTCATGTGCGGTACTCGCAAAATGATAGAGCATCCCATCCGTTTTTGCGGAACGGAAGGAGACCACGCTCAGACCACTCAGGCAGCGGGACAGGAAAAATCCACAACAAAACACTTCCAGCGCACGGTAATCCACAATCTGGGAAAGAGCCGCCACATAAATCAACCCGAATTCCGCCAGCTTGATCACGGAAAAAGCGCCAATGTGGGAATCCTTTAAAATTTCCAGTTTTCGCTCTCTGGGCTGATACGAATGCAATGCATCCATGGTATCCATAAACCCATCCACATGGAAACCCCCGGTGATAATAAGCGGGAGCGCAGCTGATATCAGAATAAATGCAAGCGTACTGATTCCCAATAACGCAGACAACCGAAACCATCCCCAGAGGATAGCACCGATCACTGCCCCGATCCACGGAAAAAAGCACATGCTGTAACGCATGTCTTCTTCTTTCCACACAAATTGTGGCATCGGAATTTTTGAATAGGTGGAAAACGCCACCGCGATTCCTCTAATGATGTGCATAACCTGCTTCCTTTCTCTCTTTTACCGGAACCGGAATACCTACAACGACTTCGGTCACCGTATCCGCCAACGCCGCCACTCCCGTATTGATGCGTCCGAGTGCACGGATATATGCCTGCGTTGTCGCATCATAGGAAATGCCATCCTCAAACACGTTATTACTGACGATCACCAACTCGTCCACTTTTGTGGAAAGGTTTTTGATTCCCTGCAATATGTATCCGACAACCACATCTTCCGAAACGATGTCCGCACCGGAAAACATCTCATTTGCAACCAGATTGGACATACATTCCAGCAGGGCACAGCGAGGACGTTCCGTAACATTTTGCCCTGCGCGATCCGGTGGTTCCATGGCTTGCTGTGCTCTTTTCGAAAAATCTACTTCCCCGATATCCCGCGGCTGTTCAATCGTAACAAATCCTTTTCCCGCGCGAAGTCTCCGGTGTCTTGCAACCTTTTTTTCGCCCTCCGCATCGTACACCTGCATGGTTGCGATATAATATTTATTCGTTTTTCCATCCAGCAGATGCTCTGCGTAAGCCGATTTTCCGCTGCCGCTTCCACCCAAAACCAAAGTGATCATTCTGTTTCCCCATACCGCTCGTACTGCGCAATGTCCATCGTATCAAATGTTGTCTGATCCTCGTAGAGTGCCAGTGCCAGATCCAGAAGGGAAAACAGCATCACGGCTCCTGTGCCTTCCCCAAGCCCCAGTCCTGCATCAATAACCGGATGAAGTTTCAATTCCTCCGCGATCCATTTTTCCGCAGGTTCCTTGCTCAGATGGCTCGGCAGAACAAATTCCCGCACACCCGGCACGATCCGCTCCGCCACCAGTGCCGCGACCGATGAGATCAGCCCATCCAGAACGACCGGCACATGATACAGCGCTCCGCCGATGCATACACCTGCCATTCCCGCGATATCCAGACCGCCGAATGCCGCCAGCATGGAAAGTGCATGCTCTGACCGGATCTCTTTTTCATATTTCTCCAGTGCCTGCGCAATGACCTGCTGCTTACGCAACAGCCCCGCGTCGTTTAATCCGGCACCACGTCCGGTCACTTCTTCTGCTGTGCGTCCGGTCAGTGCCGCCACAAGCATGCTGCTCGTCGTCGTATTTCCGATTCCCATCTCTCCGGTACCGATCAGCTGATAGCCTTTGTCTTTGCACTCCCGGACCAGATCAATTCCCACAGACAATGCCTGCAACGCTTCTTCCTCTGTCATTGCAGGTTCCTGCAGAAAATCGCGCGTGCCCTGCATCACTTTGCAGTCGCGCACCCCCGGCAGCGTTTCTTTTGTGTTGATTCCAATATCGACCGGGATCACATCCACACCGGCGCGGCGCGCCATTTTGCCAACCGAGCTTGCCTGCTGCCCCATAAATCCTGCAACCACCGCGGTCACTTCCTGTCCGGACTGGCTGACTCCTTCTGCGACAACACCATTATCTGCGCACATGGTGAGGATCACTTTTTTTTCAATGGAAAGACTGCTGCTTCCTGTAATTGCGCCGATCTGCGCAAACATTGTCTCAAACTGCCCCAGACCATCCAGCGGTTTGGCAATCTTGTCCCAGCTTGCTTTTACCTGCGCGTAGATCTGTGCGTCCGGTGGAATGATTTTAAGTTTCTCCATTTCTTTTCCTGTAATCAAATGTATTCTCCTGTCAATCAAACGGAAATCCGGCTCTCCTGCAAAATAGAGTATACATACTCCATATCCAGATGCTCCCGCAATCCCTGTGCGAGCTTGTCATACTGCTGTTCCTTAAATGCATGATAATCACCGCCAGCCTCCGGTTTCCATGATACCCTTTTTTTGTCGGCCAATGCCTGTACTATGCGCACGGCAATGTCTCCATCGTCAAAAATGCCGTGCACATAACTGCCGTATACGCCGGGTGCTTCGCTGCCTTTTTCCATGCGCTGCACCCCGTCGGTTCTGCCATCTGCCAGCTGTACCAGTGGCGTCTGATGTTCCCCGGTGGAAACCGTTGTCTTTCCCATATGAATCTCATAGCCGGAAAATTCCAATCCGGAAAGTGTGGAAAAAATACCGGTTACATTCTCGAATTTTCCACGTGTCTGCGTACGCATTTTTTCCGGCATCAGGGTCGTGTCGGTGTCGATCAGTTCCATACCACGCAGGGGTAGTGCCCCGTCGCGCCTTATGCGCTCCACGGCAATTGTATCCGGCTCATGAGAAATTGCTTCGCAATGAGCCGGATAGAGCGGTTCGCGTAGCGAATTCTCATTCTCTACCCCATGTGGGTCCGAAATGGTACGCCCCAGCATCTGATAGCCACCGCAGATCCCCCAGACCGGGATATGCGCCGCCAGCTTTTTGACCGCGGCTTCCAGACCGTTCTGCCGCATCCAGCGCAGATCCCCCATCGTATTTTTGCTGCCCGGCAGAAAAATCATATCAGGCTGTCCCAGTTCCTGCACCGAAGAAACATAGCGCACGGACACACCCTCCAGCCGTTCAAACACGTTAAAATCCGTAAAATTGGAGATCCGTGGAAAACGGATCACTGCCAGATCTATCACGCCTACATCGTGGTTGTCCAACTGGCCGCTCAGACTGTCCTCATCCTCAATGGAAAGATGCATATATGGAACTACTCCGGCAACCTTCACGCCGCCGCGTTCCTCCAGCATCTCTACTCCCGGATCAAGGATCGTCTTATCCCCACGGAATTTATTAATAATCAGACCCTTCACGCGGGCTTTTTCATCCTCTTCTAAAAGCATCAAAGTTCCCAAAAGCTGCGCAAACACGCCGCCACGGTCGATATCCCCCACCAGAAGCACCGGTGCATCGACCAGTTTTGCCAGCCCCATATTGACAATATCATCCGATTTCAGATTGATCTCTGCCGGGCTTCCCGCCCCTTCCATCACAATAATGTCTGCCTGCTTTTCCAACTCCGAAAAAGCCTCGCAGATCGTCGGAACCAGCTTTTTCTTATACGCAAAATAATCCCGCGCCCGCATATTTCCGAGCACCTCACCCTTTACGATCACCTGTGATCCGACATCATTGGTCGGTTTCAACAGGACGGGATTCATAAGCACGGAAGGCTTCACACCCGCCGCTTCCGCCTGCATGACCTGCGCGCGCCCCATCTCCAGACCGTCTTCGGTGATGTAGGAGTTGAGCGCCATATTCTGTGATTTAAACGGTGCCACGCGATAGCCATCCTGCGCAAAAATACGGCAAAGTCCTGCAACGATCAGGCTTTTTCCGGCATTTGACATCGTGCCCTGCACCATGATTACTTTTGCCATGTTTGTTTCCTTCCTGCTAACCAGCAATCACAACCCTGCAATCCTTCTTGAAACATGCCTTATCCTCGTCCGTAAGTGCATCACTTGTTTTGAGATAATAATGCCGGTCCATTTCATTGGCAAGAATCGTGCCGAGCATCCTCTTCGCATCCGTAAATCCGTTCCTGCGTATTTTTTCAAAACTGTCAATTCCTACCGGTAATTTCAAAGTATTTACCATATGAGCCTCCAACAAACAGATCATTTTGTCATATTTACATATAGTATAACTGATTGACAGGGTAATTACAATTTCCTTTCATTAAACGGTCACCGAAATACACCGTCATGATTTACTCTCCATTCCAAAAACATTTTCTTGAAAAGATCCCCATGTTCCGTTAATATGATATTGTAACGAAAAACAATATATCAGGGAGGTAGTTATGAACTATACAATTGAAGGGGCACCATTGCCTGTCGTAATCTGCAACTTAGAGGGTGGCGAAACCATGCTCACGGAGAAGGGCGCAATGTCGTGGATGTCCCCAAATATGAAAATGGAAACCACAACAGGCGGCGGAATCGGAAAAATGTTCGGTCGTGCTTTTTCCGGTGAAAGCATGTTTATCAACCGTTACACCGCACAGGGCGGCACCGGACTGATCGCATTTGCATCCAGCTTTCCCGGAGATATCCGTGCATTTGAAATTGCACCAGGGCAGGAGATTGTCGCCCAGAAAAGTGCCTTTCTCGCATCGACCGCTGGTGTGGAAATGTCTGTTTTTTTCCAAAAACGCATTGCCGGCGGCCTCTTCGGCGGAGAAGGATTTATCATGCAGCGTCTGTCTGGAAACGGCACCGTCTTTCTCGAATTTGACGGACACATCAAAGAATATGAACTCGCACCAGGACAACAGATTGTCGTCGATACCGGATACCTCGCAGCAATGACAGCCGGATGTTCCATCGATATCCAGACTGTACCGGGTGTAAAGAATATGCTCTTTGGTGGGGAAGGGATCTTTAATACC
>OHNI01000574.1_pt1 | contig 11910 bp, 5 predicted proteins | sample 1569501 | NCBI WGS metagenome assembly OHNI01 (sample SAMEA3879542, study PRJEB24766) | human gut metagenome | biome: human-associated habitat; feature: feces | place: USA | collected 1985/1987
TTAAATTTTTAGCGTTACTGAAAAGATTGTCTGCTACTGCTGTTGCGCCGTTTTCGATTGTGGCTGTTTTAAGTGCCGAACCGTTAAATACATCAATGCCTGCTTTGGTTACAGTCTTCGGTATTGTAATTGTTGTGAGCGCTGTTGTTCCGTTAAATGCGCTATAGCCGATTTCGGTAAGAGTATTTGGCAATGTTACCGACGAAAGTTTTTCACAATGATAAAATGACATTGAGCCTACTTTCTTTACTGTATTCGGAATTGTTACTTTAGTTAAATTTTTAGCGTTACTGAAAAGATTGTCTGCTACTGCTGTTGCGCCGTTTTCTATAGCGGCTGTTTTAAGTGCCGAACCGTTAAATACATTATTACCGGCTGTTGTAACCGTTTTTGGAATTGTAATTGTTGTAAGTGCTGTTGTTCCTTCAAATGCATTATAGCCAATTTCCGTAAGATTGCTTGGTAATGTAACTTTTGAAAGTTTTGTACAATTGTGAAATGCCATTGAACCGACAACTTTTATTGTATTTGGTATTTTAACAGAAGTTAATGTGCTATTGTTGTAAAAAGAATTATCAGAAATTTTTACAACATTTTTATTTAAAATTTGTGACGGAATTGTAATATCGGTTGCTATACCCTTATATCCCGCAATATTTACGGTATCATCTGAATTTACAGTATATTCATAGTTGCCGCTTATAAAAATAGTTGCCGCATTTGCTGTAATTGAAATCACAGATAACCCGCTTACAGCTAAAACCACAGCAATAATTGATGCTAAAAATTTTTTCATTTATTTTCTCTCCTTGTCATTATGACAAAATATTTTATATACTTCTCAATATACAATAAAAATAATAGCAAATATGAAATTTACTGTCAATACAAAATTGTGCAATTCAGTTACATATACAATCATCAAAAATATAAATTTTTTTATTTGTCAACTTTAACACAAAAAGGTCACATCATTACATAAGCGAAAAGTATTTGTGGGCTTTGCCCACAGCCTTTGAAAAGGTTGACCAAACTTTTATAATTGCTTGGAAAATCAATTTGCTAAACCATAATTTATTAATGCTATCTCAAATAATCTTATAGCCTTTGACCGAAAACAAGTCAAAGGCTATATATTTTTCTCAATATTACTTTTCAAAATCAATTGAAAGGCTCTTTTTGTCGGAAGTAAATTTACGGCACGCTACCCCTGCCGACTGCAACATTCTTTTAGACGCAACAGTTGCGGCGCTGTCGGCATATTTATCATAAAGATAAACGACCTCTGCTATACCCGACTGAATAATGGCTTTTGCACATTCGTTGCAAGGAAAAAGGTCAACATACAGCCTTGCGCCCTTAAGATTTTTGCCTCTTGCGTTCAAAATCGCATTAAGCTCGGCGTGTACCACATAGCTGTACTTTGTGTCTTCACCATCTCTGCACCACGGATAATCATCATCGGAACAGCCGAAAGGAAAGCCGTTGTAACCTGTTGAAAGAATGATATTGTTATTGTCTACAATACACGCACCTACTTGAGTGTTCGGGTCTTTACTGCGCTTTGAGGCAAGAATAGCCACACCCATAAAGTATTCGTCCCATGAAATATAGTCTTTTCTTTTCATTTATCTTTATCCTCCTTATCAATAACCTGATTTTTTCAAGTCTGCAAGTATCTGCACATAAAATTCTCTTATGTCAAAGTCCTTAATATTTTCACGGTTAAGGTCAATCATATCTCCGTGAGAAATGCCTCGTTTACCTTTTGTAGTAATGTATGTATATTTTTCGCCCCAGGCAAAGGAGTTTTCTGAAACCAAGCCGTCATTCTCGCCGTCAAAATGTTTTACAAGATTGTATGAAAAGTTAAGCGGAAATTTTCCGCCCGACGCTCTGTTCAGCTTTGAGCCAAAGCTCTGATAATAAACCTTTGGTGAGTCAAATACATCAGCGTTAAGTTTCGTACAATTTGCCTGCGTAAGGTCGGTTACGGCAGAGATGAAGTCGGGATTTTTGTCGCCAAACTTTAAAAGTGCGTTATTGTATGCAAAAGCAATTTTGTTTTTAACATTAGGCGAAACTTTTGTTAAAAGATAGTCGGCAAAACCGCAGCCACGATGCGGAGTGTTTATTGTGGTGAGTGATGCTGTCATATCTTCAACGCCGTAACAGGCAATCGCCTTTCTGCAATCAAGCCCGCCCTTTGAATGAGCAATAATGTTCAGCTTTTCACAACCTGTTTCTGCAACGATTTGTTTAATTCTCTCGGCAATCTCTTTGGCGCTGTCATCTACAGATGCGGCCGATTCGTGATTACCGTAGTAAATTTCTGCGCCGTTTGCAATAAGCTCTGCCGGCACTCTGCCCCAATAATTGAAATATGCGCTGTCACGAAAAAACACACCGTGCACAAGTAACACAGGGTATTTTGTTTTGCAAATTTTCTCATTAATTCTTTTTCTGTCTTGTTCGGCTTTATCAATCTCAAAATTAACCTCTTGCATAGTTATTTTTATAATAACGCCAAGACAAAATAAATTTACAATCGGAATAAAACCGCAAATAATTCCGATAAACCTATGCTTTATGCCAAGTTGAACCGATGTGCAATAAACGGAAATAATACCGTTCCAAAACAGTATAAACTCCGCAAGCAGAGCACCTCCAAGGCACAGCGCCCATTTTACCCAATTGTCAGGTAACATTTGAAAAGCCGACTGAATATAAATCACACTTGAAAGCAGAGTTGTTATTAAAAATTGCAAGAGCAATTCACTGCCGTGTGCAATCATTCTGAATTTAAAAGACGGATAGCCGCCCTTTGCAACAGACGGAAAAACATTTGCGGCAACAAACGCAAAAACACTGATAAGCGGCAAATACCACCTGTCAAGCATCTCTGCAAGAAAAATGCCGTTAATACCAACCATAAGCATAAGCGTGAGCAACAGCCTATAAAAGAATGTAAACACTCCGGATTTTTTCATTAAATCACCCGTTTTTATAATAACACGCACACACAAAAATTGCAACAAAAAGTAAAACTTGCGTTGCGGCATAACAAAAGCGGTCACATATTGCGACCGCTTTTATATTACCTATGATTTAATATTTTTATTAAGAAACACAATTTGCAATGTACTGCTGAAGCAAAGTTGCGTCTAAAATATCCACATAGTCGTCTTCATTAACATCCGCAAATTTTAACTGCTCGCTTGATAAACTCATTAACTCAACATTATATTTCATAATCAAAGTTACATCATTTACATCAACCTTGCCGTTCATATCAACATCTCCAACCATTGTGTAGCCGATTGTAAATGCTTTTTCAACAGTTCCGCTGTAATTGCCAATACCGCTGATAACGGCAGTGGCAGTGCCGACAGAAGTGTTATTTTTGAATGTTACGGTATAGTCCTTATCCTTAACAAGGGCAATGCCGTTGTTTTCGAGTATCATTTCGGGAACAGCCGCCTTGCCGGAGTACTCGCAGTTTTTAACAACAATTTTAGAAATTGTTGAAATATCGCACCTTGTAATATCAAACAAGCAAATATTTCTTCCTGTGAAATTACCAATACCCTTAATTACAACAATACCTATGCCCACATTTAGGTTGTTTTGGTATTCTACGGTATAATCAACATCTTTAGCTAAGGTGTAGCCGTCCATTGCTACTGCAACATCAGGCTGAATTTCCTTGCCCGAATACGGCACCGAGTTAATGCTCGAAACCTTGCAGTCATTCACATCAACAGTGTTAATTGTAAAGGTCTTTGTAGTGTATCCTACAAAATCACCCTTGCCCACTATTGTGTATGTATATTCGCCGGCGTTTTTAGCCTCGTGTGCACCTGTAAGTGTGTAGTCAATGCCCTCGTACAGGGTGTAATCGTTTACCTTTACAACAGGCTTAACAGCTTGCGTTTTTCCGTTGTAGGTAAGGTTTTCGGCAGTTACCTCTGCGTTGCTCAGGTTAATTTGTGTAATGCTTGCCACAAACTCATACGGTGTATCGCAATCTGCCTTTGGAGTGTAGGTTACAGATATATTGCCGTTAGCGTCAGCCCGTACCTGATCTACATACAAAACATTATCATCTGTTAAGAGCTTATCGACATTCTTATCTTTTAAAGAATAGAAATTATAAATACCATTAGGTGTATAGCCTGCAAACTTAGCGGTATGCTTAGCAGATGATGCACCTACGGGTTCAAGCGCCTGCTTTGCCCTCATCGCATTATTACGGTCATAAAACTGAATAGCAACAGGCGAGGTTTGGTTTGATTTATTACCGTTGCCAAGCTCTCCGTATTCGTTATCTCCCCAGGTGTATACCGTACCGTTCTTTTTTAAGGCTATTGTATGGGAACCGCCAGCACTGCTTACAACATTACTCATTATTTTTATCGGAGTATAGCTGTTTTTTATGCTTCCGTTGCCAAGCTGTCCGAAATAGTTATTTCCCCAGGTATACAGTCCGCCGTCCTTGGTTATTGTCGCACTGTGGTTGCCGCCAAGACTTACTGCCGCCACTTTTTCCATTATTTTTACCGGAGTACTTCTGTTTGTTGTGCTTCCGTTGCCAAGCTGTCCGGAATAGTTATTTCCCCACATATACAAACTGCCGTCCTTGGTTACTGCCGCACTGTGATTATAGCCAAGGCTTACCATCGCTACATTCTCCATTATTTTTACCGGTGTGCTTATGTTTGTTGTGCTTCCGTTGCCAAGCTGTCCGAAATAGTTATTTCCCCACATATACAGACTGCCGTCCTTGGTTATTGCCGCACTGTGATAGTCGCCAAGGCTTACCGTTGCTACATTTTCCATTATTTTTATCGGAGTATAGCTGTCTGTTGTGCTTCCGTTGCCAAGCTGCCCGTATCGGTTATATCCCCACATATACAGACTGCCGTCCTTGGTTACTGCCGCACTGTGCTCATCGCCAAGACTTACCGCCGCTACATTCTTCATTATTTTTACCGGAGTGTAACTGTTTGTTCTGCTTCCGTTGCCAAGCCGTCCACCTCCGTTAGATCCCCACATATACAAATCGCCGTCTTTTGTAACCGCCGCCGAGTGATTGCTACCTGCCGCTATCGGGGCTATTTCGCCTGTCGGGGTAAAGTCGTAATCCGTATTACCCTGTGAACCGCCAAACACAAGTTCAGCCGATGTTGCCGCATTATTTACGGTTAAAACGGTTGACTCCGCCTGACCGCTATATGAGGCGGTAATACTATGGTTGCCGTTAGGTAAATATAATATCGCAATGCCGTTGGAGTCGGTTGTTTCTGTACCGTTTACAGTAGCACCACTTACAGGCTTTTTGCTTTTATCCCTTACCGCAACCGTTACCTTGTATGTAATATGCGGGCAGGTGGTAAAACCAAACTGATTATAATCAAATGAATAGTAAAAGTCGCCGCCCTTATAGCTTTTAGATGCCGACCACTCAAACTTTAGCTTATCTAAATTAAAAAACTTTGCATAAACGCTTATACCTTTTATATAATTTATTTCACCCTTAAGACAGGTGCCGCAATCGTGCTTATAGTCCTCGTTATTGCCCATTTCTGCAAACTCGGCACTTATTTCAGGCCCTATTTTTCCCGAAATTCCGCCCTCCGCAACAGCGCCGAGCAGCTTTACTTTGCCTGTAACCTTTAAGCCGATAAACAGCTTTCCTTTTACCTTTAGCTCTGTTTTTATTTCTGCCGCTTTGCTTAAATCTTTATAGCCCTCACTACTCGACACACTAAAGCCGAATTGAGTTTCAACAGAAGCACCAAACGATACTTCAATTTCACCCTCAAAAGAAACAGCCGGCTCTATTGATATGTATAATCCCGGAACAGGAAATACTCCGTACTCGCCCAAACTAAAATCGTGCGAAAACATAGTTGCCGACACGCTGATTTCTACACCCAAGGATTGCTTTGATATAAGCTCAAGGTACTGATAGCTGAGAGATACATAAACCTTTGCCGAAACCGAAAGTCCAAAGCTCAATGAGCCTGTTACAGAAATGGTATCATTAGGGGAATAATTAATCGCAAACCCCGTAGAAAATGCTGCCGAAGCCTCCATATCCACCGCTCTTGAGGTTCTGCTCCTGCTTGACGCCTCTTCAACCTTTAACTCATCACTGAGGTTTGAATCGTCATATGTAAAATCCGACTTTTTAGCAGTACTGTCTATCTTTACATAATCGAATACCTCGTCAAGTTCGGTATCCGCAGCTGTAATAGTTGCAGTTGTGCCGTCTATGGTGATCTTTGCAATTTTTACCACAAGTGCGTCGCCGTCACTGTAATTATAAGAGAAAATATCGCCCTCATTAAGAGAAGAAATACTCTCGTCTATATTTTCGATTACATAGGTTTTTGTGGTATCGTCACTTTTTGTAACCTTGTTTTTATCGCCCGAATCATCAACAAGTTTTACATCTTCATTATAAACAGCAAAGTTATTATCGTCTTCGTTATCGAAATTAAGCACCTTGTTCTCGTCAAAATCATCGGTGGTTTTTGCAAGAAATTCCTGCATTTCCTTTGTATACATCGGTGAAGAATAAGCGGTACACAAAGGCTTGTTTGTAGCTGTGTCAATAAGATAACCCTTTACATAAAAATACTGTGGCATATCTTCGGTATCAAGGGTAACATTCCTCTCGGTTTCACCCTTTTTTACCTCTGTTGTGCCTGTTGCAATAAGTGTGTCGCAGCTCTCGTTGTAAATAGCCACAAGCAAGGTTGCGTCAACAATGGTTTCAAACGAAATTACGGCATTGTTGCCCGAAACTGCAACAGAAAATACATTACAGCCGTTGTTCTCCTCTGTTTCTTCGTTTTTATCTTCAATTTCATTCGCAAGCATTGCGCCCACCGAGTTTGTACCCTGAACGGATAGGTTGTTCTGAATGCTTGCATTCTGTGCGCTTGCATTTTCATCATTTGTTACCGCACTTACACTAACTGTAAATACCGAAAAAATAATTGTAGCTACAAGTGTAATTGCCAAAAATTTGCTGAAAAATTGTTGCCTTTTCATAATATCCTCCTCAAGCCTTATTTTAACATTATTATACAATATAAAAATATATGTTTCAATATATTTGTTGAAATTAATCGTTTTGATGTAAAAATTAACATAAAAACTCCCGTTTAACCATAATCAGTCGGTTAAACGGGAGTATAAATTCAAAATATTTAATTACACCATAAGACTGCAAACAAGATCTGCATATTCGCCGGGATTTTCAATCGGAAGTCCTGCAATGAGGAGAGCCTGATCGTAGAGAAGCTCTGCGTACTTCTTTGCTTTTTCAATATCCGTCTGCACTGCGCTTTCCATTGCCTTTACAGCCGAGTGATTCATATTAAGTTCAAGCACTCTCTGTGCTTTCATACCGCTGTCAGGCTGAACCGCATTGAAGTATTTTTCCATTTCAAATGAAATGCCGCCCTTTGCGGTAAGGCAAACAGGGTGAGAAACCAACTTTTTAGACGCAACAACTTCGCTTACCTTGTCGCCGAGTGTTTCTTTTACAAAAGTAAGGATTGCACTGCTGTCCTTTTCTTCCTCTTTGTTTTCATCATTCTCAATACCGAGGTCATCGTTTGTAGCCGAACAGAAACGCTTGTCCTTGTACTGCATAAGAGTTTGGAGTGAGAACTCATCAATTTCTTCTGTACAATAGAGGATTTCGTAACCCTTTGAACGCAAAAGTTCTGTCTGCGGGAGATTGTCAATTGAAGAAATGTTCTCGCCGACTGCAAAGTAAATAAACTTCTGATCCTCTTTCATTCTGTCAACATATTCCGAAAGAGTTACAAGCTTTTTCTCTGTGGAAGAGTAATACATAAGTAAATCCTGCAGCTCTTCTTTGTGCATACCGTAGTCGGCAGATACTCCGTACTTAAGCTGTCTGCCAAAGGCATTGAAGAACTTTTCATAATTTTCTCTGTCATTTGCAAGCATTGAAGTAAGCTCGTTTTTAATCTTCTTCTCAATGTTCTGTGCAATAGTGATAAGGTGACGGTCGTGCTGGAGCATCTCTCTTGAAATGTTGAGCGAAAGGTCTGCGCTGTCAACAATACCCTTTACAAACCTGAACTGCTCCGGCAAAAGCTCCTCGCAGTTTTCCATAATAAGAACACCGCTTGAATAAAGCTGAAGTCCCTTTTTGTATTCCTTGGTATAGTAATCATAAGGTGCCTGTGTCGGAATGAAAAGCAATGCCTTGTATGTAACAATGCCCTCAACAGAGGTTACTATTGTACGCAAAGGCTTGTCCATAGCCATAAACTTTTCACGATAAAAATTATCGTATTCTTCCTGTGTAACATCTTTTTTGGCTCTCTGCCAAATAGGGAGCATACTGTTAAGAGTTTCGGTTTCTGTATAATCCTCATACTCCGGTTTTTCGCTGTCCTTGGTTTCTTCCTTAACCCTGCTGTGAGTCATATCCATCATAATCGGATAGCGGATATAGTCGGAATACTTCTTGATAAGTCCCTGGATTCTGTACTGCTCAAGGAACTCATCATAGTTTTCTTCCTCTGTATTGTCCTTAATTTCAAGTACAATTGTTGTACCGATTTCGTCCCTCTCTGTTTCGGTGATTTCGTAACCGTCTGCGCCGTCAGATTCCCACTTGTAAGCTGTGTCACAGCCGTATTTCTTAGTAACAACGGTAATTTTCTTTGCTACCATAAAAGCGGAGTAAAAGCCGACGCCGAACTGACCGATAATGTCAATATCGTCCTGCTTTTCGCTCATTTCCTGCTTAAACTTGTATGAACCCGAAGATGCGATTGTGCCAAGGTTGTTTTCAAGGTCGTCTTTATCCATACCGATACCGTTATCGGTAATTGTAAGTGTACGGTTTTCCTTGTCGGGCTTTATAAAAATCTTAAAATCATCTCTGCTCATATTAAGCTTATCGTCTGTAAGTGCAATAAAGCAAAGCTTATCAATAGCATCGCTTGCATTTGAAATAAGCTCTCTAAGGAAAATCTCCTTATGAGTATAAATTGAATTAATCATCAGGTCGAGAAGTCTTTTTGACTCTGATTTAAATTCTTTCTTAGCCATAAAATTACTTCCTTTTTAATTAATAATGCGTACTACATTCTTTCGTACTAATATTATATTATACATCATTTTGGTTAAATTTTCAATAGATAAAGTATTGGTTATGTGTAGCATAAATAAAAAGCAATACCGTACATATCATACAGTATTGCTTTTATATTCGTCATATTGCTTTTTAATCCTTTATAAACAACTGATCCCAATAATATTTATATTTAGAATTATTATCGATATAGCAAGAAACACCGATTTTTTCATAAGTTTTGCTCATAATACTTGCTCTGTGACCTTCCGAATTCATCCATGCATTCACAACATCCTCCGGTGTTGAATATCCTGATGCAATATTCTCAGCTGCATTAGTGTAAGATACATTGTTTTCCTTAAGAATTGTTGACCATTTTGTACCGTTAGGTCGTTTATGATCAAATAAAGTAACTGTTTCTTTTGCACGAATATCAGAAAGACCGTTAAGTGTATCATCTTTTTTCAGCGGTTTCAGTCCCTCTTTGGCACGCTCAATATTTACAAGTTCAATAACCCTGTCAGCAAATTCTCTGTTATAGCTTGTTGTAGGTTCAGGTTCAGGCTCTGGCTCTGGCTCAGGATCGGGTTCGGGATCAGGATCGGGCGTGGGATTCGGTTTAACCGGTACAGTTACTTCTGAAATAATCATCTGCGCTTTCGTTACATCCTGAACATCAATTTTGCCGTCGTTGTTATAATCGGCAATTTCTTTCTGCGTATCGGTAAACTGATCTTTTCCCGAAATGCCTAACTGCAAATATGTAACATCCTGTACATCAAACTTACCGTCAAGGTTTATATCATACTCGTCCGAATCGGAAATATCTTTGTAAGCGGTATTAATAACATCAAGAATAGTATTCAGCTTTTTTTCTGCTTCATCATCGTTAAGATAATCGTCAGCTTTTTGTTTATTAATTTTTACTTTAACGCTGTCGATAAGGTCATTTTTCTTAACATTAAGCAATCTTGCAAGATTGCCTGTTTTGTCTGTTTTTTGGGTATCGGCTATTCCGTCATAGCTCACATAATTTAATAAATAATCTGCCAAAAGATCGGCATCGGTCACACCGTCAGGTAAAGCAGAACCTATTACCTTGCTTGTTGTAGTAATTGCTTTTGCAGGGCCGCACTCGGGATGATTCTTCCATGCCGCCTCTGTACATGTTTTCCAACTGTCTGCAGGATTTTCCAATAAATTACCTGTAACATAGCAGGTATCGCCAAGGCAGTTGCCGTTCATAATTGTGTTATATGTCTGCATACCTGTGTCTGCACTGAAAATTACGCAATAGTAATTGTGGTCGCCCGACTGCTCAATTTCGTCGGAATTACCTGTTCTTACAACATTATAGGAGTACAAACCGTTTCCTTCATTAACACATTTTTCACTTTTTGACTGCCATGTTGTCCATTCTCCCGTACCGTCAGCTCTCCAGATATGGCAATAAATCCTCTTATAGTTTTCCCATCCTGTTGAGTTAACATCAAAGTAAATCTTTGTGCCTTCGCTTACATTTTCATCGGTGCTTGCTGCCGACACTGCCAATCCGCCCATAGCAAGCATTGACATAGGCACTGTAAGTGCAAGTGCGGAAGCAGTAATACCTTTTAATAATTTATTATGTTTCACATTATCAACCTCTTTGTAATTTTGATTTAATATTCCGCATTTCATCAAAATATTATATTAATATGTTACAACAGTTGATAATATATGTCAATATTAATTCAAAATTTCACCAACGAAATTTTGTGCATTATTTTGTTGAAAATATGTGTGCAACAAAGTGTGCAGCACAAAAAAGGCTCCGTCAAAAGACGAAGCCTTAAATTTGTGAAAATATTAAGCTATACGATTAAGCCTTACCAACTGAACCGAAGAGTTCCATTTTCTCTTTAACAGTAGCCTTGATAGCCTCTGCACCCGGAGCAAGGAGCTTTCTTGGGTCAAAGCCCTTACCCTCTAAGTCCTTACCTGCCTCAACATACTTTCTTGTAGCATCTGCAAATGCAAGCTGGCACTCTGTATTTACATTGATCTTTGAAACGCCGAGTGAAATAGCCTTCTTGATCATATCAGCAGGGATGCCTGTACCGCCGTGGAGAACGAGTGGCATATCGCCTGTAAGCTGCTGAATTGCATCAAGAGTTTCAAAGCTAAGACCCTTCCAGTTTGCAGGATACTTACCGTGAATGTTACCGATACCTGCAGCGAGCATTGTTACGCCGAGGTCAGCAACCATTTTACATTCCTTAGGATCTGCGCACTCGCCCATACCGATAACGCCGTCTTCCTCACCGCCGATTGAACCAACTTCAGCCTCAAGTGAAAGACCGAGAATGTTACAAGCAGCTACGAGTTCCTTAGTCTTAGCAATGTTCTCTTCGATTGGGTAGTGTGAACCGTCAAACATAATTGAGCTGAAACCTGCCTTAATGCAAGCCTTAGCGCCTTCGTATGAACCGTGATCAAGGTGGAGAGCAACCGGAACAGTAATGTTAAGCTCTTCGAGCATACCGTTTACCATACCAACGACTGTCTTGTAACCGCACATATATTTACCTGCGCCCTCAGATACACCGAGAATTACAGGTGAGTTAAGCTCCTGAGCAGTTAAAAGAATTGACTTTGTCCACTCAAGGTTGTTGATGTTGAACTGACCAACTGCATAGTGGCCTGCTTTTGCTTTTGTAAGCATTTCTTTAGCGTTTACTAATGGCATATTAATCTTCCTTTGTAGTAAATTTTCGGAACAAAAAATATAGTCGCTC
>OHNI01000585.1_pt1 | contig 11794 bp, 12 predicted proteins | sample 1569501 | NCBI WGS metagenome assembly OHNI01 (sample SAMEA3879542, study PRJEB24766) | human gut metagenome | biome: human-associated habitat; feature: feces | place: USA | collected 1985/1987
GCTGGGTCTTCCCCGGAGAAATCGTAGTGGTAACGGATTCTCACACCACCACCCACGGTGCCTTTGGCGCATTTGGTACAGGTGTAGGCGCTACCGACCTCGCTACGATCATGATTACCGGTCAATTGTGGTTTATGGTACCCGAAGTTATCAAAATTAACCTCATCGGCCAATTACAACCTGGCGTATATGCGAAAGATGTAATTCTTCATATCATTGGAGATCTCGGCGCCGACTACGGTGTTTATAAAGCAGTAGAATTCGCCGGTCCTTCGTTAAAGCAGTTCAGTATATCTGAGCGTATGTGCATGTGCAATATGAGCACAGAAATGGGATGCAAAACCAGCTACATCCAGCCTGACGAAGTAACAAAACAGTATCTGGATCAATTTATTTCCCCTCCTTATAAAATTTACGAAACTGATCCGGACTTCGTATATGCGTCTGAATTAACCTATGATATAAGTACGATAGGGCCTCAGGTTGCCGCTCCGTCCAGCGTAGATAACGTGTTCTCTCTTGATGAATTCAATGCCACTTCTATTGATGAAGCTTATTTAGGCAGCTGCACCGGCGGAAGGCTTCAAGATATTGCCATTGCTGCAAAAATTTTAAAAGGCAGGCATATTGCCTCAACGACCAGAATGATCGTTGTTCCCGCTTCTAAGAAAGTCTTTTTGGATGCTATAGAAAAGGGATATATTCAAATCTTAATGCAAGCCGGAGCAACAATTACTGCCCCCGGCTGCGCAGCCTGTCTGGGAGTCCACCAGGGAATGTTGACAGGAGGCGAAGTTTGCATAAGTTCCACGAACAGAAACTTCCCTGGAAGAATGGGGCATGTGGAAGCTAAAATCTTTTTGGCTTCTCCAGCTTCTGTCGCAGCTTCTGCTATCACCGGAAAAATCACAACCCCGGCTGACTATCTGTAAATCATGCTTACTATCTTTGTATACTATTCGTACGATATAAAAACTCGTTGTGTTTGAAGGACTCGTGGAGGTATGAAAATGGAAAACATCGTACAAGGCAAAGCTTTTGTTTTCGGTAAGAATATTGATACTGACCAAATATATCCCGGTCGTTTTGTGGAATACACGGAAATTAATGATATTAAAAAATATGCTATGTATGGGGCAGACGAATCTTTTACAACAAAATTTAAGCCAGGCGACATTATCGTTGCCGGTACCAATTTTGGCTGTGGTTCGTCAAGAGAACACGCCGCCATCACATTAAAAGCCATTGGTGTAGGCGCTGTGTTGGCAGATTCTTTTGGCAGAATTTTTTTCCGCAATGCGATTAATTTAGGCGTTCCTGTAATCACTTGCAAAAATATAACCGGTATAATTCACGAAGGCGATGAAGTAAAAATGGATATAGCAACCGGCATCATAACAAACCTCACAACCGACGCAACAGCAGAAGCCATTCCTATGTCGCCCTATATCATGAACATTTTGCAAAGCGGCGGAATCAAGCCCATGATTAAGGCACAGCAGGAAGCAAAGAAAAAATAAATCTATTATTTTCATATTAATTTTATAGCGGGAGGAAAAAATATGAATATAAACCAAAAGTATTTCCCTGAATTCAAACAACTCTTCATAGAATCTGAACCAGGAGTCAGAATCAATACACTTGTCGGCGGTAAGGGAAACGAAGCTATCCTCCTCTTACATGGGCATCCCGAAACGCACCTGATATGGAGATTTATCACCCCCGAACTTACAAAGCATTATACGGTAGTGCTTACCGACCTCCGTGGTTATGGCGACAGTAGCAAACCCGAAGGCCTGCCTGACCATTCAAACTACTCAAAACGAGTTATGGGAAACGATCAATTTTTTGTCATGGAAAAGTTGGGCTTTCCTAAATTTCATTGTGCCGGTCATGATAGAGGGGGCCGGGTACTTCATCGTATGGTTATGGATCATCCCGAAAAATTAATTAGCGTAACCTTTATGGACATATTACCCACCTATGATATGTACAGGGACACAAATCAAGAATTTGCTACAAAATATTGGCACTGGTTTTTTTATATTCAAGGCAAAGGATTTCCTGAAAAATTACTTTCCAGCGCTCCTGATGACTTCGTACAATATAATTTAAATCTTAAAATAGGCCCTACCGCCAAAGAACAATTTTCTCAAGATGTCCTCGACGAATATGCCCGTTGTTTAAAGGACCCCATGGCTTTCCATGGAATTTGTGAAGATTATCGTGCTAGTGTGACCATTGATATGGATTTGGATAAAAAAGATTTATTAAATCCTATCCCAACCCCTATTTTAGCTTTGTGGGGGAAAAATGGGGTTGTGGGAAAATTGTGGGATGTGCTTGATGGATGGCAAAAAAGAGGGAGCAATGTTAAAGGGCTTGCGATTCCCGAATGCGGACACTTTGTCCCAGAAGAGCAGCCGACAATCGTATTAAACACGATGTTAAATTTTATGAAAGAATTTTCGCTCAAAGAATAAACAACAAAGCCCAGGATGCAAGTATCCTAGGCTTTGTTGTTTATGGTTTACGCTGTTTACCGTGTTTCACCTGCACATAAATTGCAAGAGCAAATTATTTATCCTCCTTCAAACAAATAGAGTTTCTTAAGCCCTGTGCGGTTCAAATTTCGTCCTATCACAATAGCCCGCGTATCTTCCATCGGTTCGCAGCCGCCAATTTGAAATTGTCCGTCCACATAGTCAAAACGATACCACAACGCCTCATTTTTACAATACCCTTTGGAACGAACGATATAACCATATTTGCCGGAGTTAAGCTCTTCCAGAAGATACAGCAATTGAGCCGGCGACCGACAGGGGAAAGGCTGAAATCCCATATTTTCTAATGATTCGTCGGCTTCACTTTTGCCACGAGCCTCAAGAACCACCGGTTCACCCGCCTTGGTCAGCAAAGAAAGCCAGTCTTCTTTAGACCACTGACTGTAATGCGTCAAGGGGAAATGCACATCCTCCGTCAATTGTAAATCTTTTGCCACCGCCTCAAAATCCTGTGTGGAAAAACCTTCCGACTTGCTGACTACCAAGTGCTTAGCACTATATACCTGATCCTCAAAATAAGCCGGAAACTCCTGCCTCTCATTACGGTAATGCAAGCCATCCAAAATCGTGATTGGCTCCAATAAACCGATTCTTTCATAGAGCACAGGTTTCAGGTTCTGCATGATACGGCTGGGAAAAGCCACGCCACTGGGTTCTACCAACAAGTAATCCGGATCCAGCGTATTAGCGATAGTAATCACGGTAGAAGAAAAATCCAGTTTGCTTGAGCAGCAGATACAGCCCTCGGACAACTCCCGCACTTCCAGATCCGCAGCCTCACCCCGGACAGGATCAGAACCCTTCGCCCGGAGCAACGGCCCATCAATGCTGAATTCACTGAACTCATTTTCGACGATGACGAAGTGACGGCCTGTCGCCTTCGCCATCGCCTGAATAAATGTAGTTTTTCCGGCTCCTAAAAAACCCGAAATAAGTAATATCTGCATCTTGATCTATAGAATTCTTTCTTAAATGAATTTGCAATTTAAAAGCATTTGGAATTTAAAATTCAGCTCAATTCGGCAACATGCCTTCGTCAAGCTATCATCTTATTTTTCCAAAACTACAACCGGTTTAATAAGGTCTTTCGGTTTGTCTTTCATTAACAGCAAGGCTTCTTCCACATGTTCAAACCCTTCAAAACGATGGGTAATCATGGGTTTTACATCCAGCTTGCCGGTCGTGATCAGACGAGCCAGCTTTTCCAGACGATAACGGCCGCCGGGCATCAGACCGCCGATAATCTGTTTATGACCCATGCCTACGCCCCACTCAATACGCGGGATCTGAATATAAGTGCCGCTGCCCAGATAGTTTACATTGCCTAATTTCCCACCCGGTTTCAACGCTTTGATCACCGCTTCAAACGTGTTGACGTTACCGCCGGCAATAATAGCTTTATCCACCCCTTCGCCGTCGGTCAGTTTCAATACCTGTTCTTCAATCGGACCAGTTTTGTAGTCAACGAAGTCCGTCGCGCCATAACCGCGAGCCACTTCCATCGTCTTAGGACGGGAACCTACCGCAATAATACGGGAGGCACCCCGCAGATTGGCGCCGGCAACCGCCATCAGGCCAACGGGACCGATACCGACAACCAACACTGTATCGCCAAACTGAATATCAGCCAATTCTGCGCCATGAAAACCCGTGGGAACCATGTCGGCAAGCATACAAGCTTCTTCAACGGACATGCTGTCCGGCAGAAGCGTCAGGTTGCCATCGGCATCGTTTACATGGAAGTATTCGCCAAATACACCATCTTTGAAATTAGAGAACTTCCAGCCGCCGAGCATCCCGCCGGAATGCATCGGAAAGCCGCTCTGCGCGGCAATCGAATCCCAATCAGGCGTAATCGCAGCCACCATAATGCGATCGCCTACTTTAAAGTCTTTTACCTCGGAACCTACTTCATCTACCACACCGCAGGCCTCATGCCCGAGAATCATATTCTGTCTCTCGCCCAAAGCGCCTTCCCAAACAGTGTGCACATCAGAAGTACAAGGGGAAATCGCTAACGGGCGGATAATCGCATCCTTAGGGCCACAGGCAGGTCTTTCTTTTTCAATCCAACCGGTTTCACCAATTCGCAGCATTGCATAACCCTTCATGTTTTTGCTCCTTTCATAAAAAACAATATTTGCAAAAAATAAAACTAACCTTCATCATAAATACAACGCAAGACTACAGTTTCATTGTATTATGATTCTTGTGTATTGTATTCGACATCTAAACAACAAACCCTTTAAATCCTTTCCGAACACCCAGGCAAAATTTAAAGTTCCTCCGCAGAATTTTAAATTATTTCACTTCTTTACAGCGTTTCAACGCCCCTGTGAGCTTGATTTTATTGCTTACAACATGGTACACTTAATTTCGCAGAATCCATAATCATTATGAATTTCAAAAGAAAATTAAAAAGGATATTTCATTTCCTGACGCAGTGATGATTCTATGGATAAAAATTATCTGTATGAAAGAAATAAGTACCACGAACGAGTGGTAGATCGTTCGCTATAAGCAAGGCGGAATCTTGCTTATAATTATGTGATACGAGGAGAACGACCATGAAAAAACTGATGAGTATTCTGACGCTGGTTTTGGTTTTATGTCTGGGATTAACCGGGTGCGCCGCAGACAAAAAAGACGCCGGTGAAAAAAAGCCACAAGCCGCTGAGATTGGCGTGACCGTCGGCAAAATCGCCCCCGCATTCCAATTAAAAGATCTGGATGGAAACGAAGTCTCTATCAACGTTGCAAAAGATAAAAAACTGTATGTACTGAACTTCTGGGCGACATGGTGTCCGCCCTGCCGGGCTGAAATGCCGGATTTAGAGCGTTTTTACCAGGAGCAAAAAGATAAGGTCCAATTTTATGCGATCAATCTGGATGAACCTGCCGATAAGGTAAAAGACTTTGTCCGCAGCAACGGCTTCACTTTCCCCGTACTTTCTGATAAAGGCGGTACGATCGGTGGCGAATTCAAAGTCAATGCCATCCCTACCACGTTGGTCATCGACCAACAGGGCGTGATTCGGCTACGCAAAGCCGGTACCATTACAGAAGCGGAATTAAATAGTGTATTGCGTAAACTGGCAGGAGAAAAATAAGTATGGAAAACGTTACCTTAGTGGGCGCTTTTCTGGCAGGGTTACTGTCCTTTCTTTCCCCGTGTGTGTTGCCCATGCTGCCGACGTTTTCTGCCATTTTAGCCGGGGGATCCCGCCGTCCCTATGTAAGCGTGACCGCGTTTTTAGCCGGTTTCACGACCATGTTTATTCTCATGGGGGCCACCGCGTCTTTTCTGGGGCAGTTCCTCTTTGAATACCAGGCGTTCGTCCGTAAGGCAGGGGCCCTCCTTATCATCCTGATGGGGCTCTTCATGATCGGTTTGCTTGGGACGTCCGTGCTCAATCGGGAATACCGACCTTTCCTGAACCGCAAATTCCAGGGGCCCTTCGGCGCCTTTCTCCTGGGCATGGCCTTTACCGTGGGCTGGACACCCTGTACCGGACCGATTTTAGCAACGATTCTGATTTATGCAGGTGAATCCGCCACCATCGCCAAAGGCGCGTTGTTGTTATTTATATATGCGCTGGGCTTTTCCCTGCCCTTCTTTTGCCTGACGGTAGTATGGAATCAGTATCTCTCCCGGTTGCGGAATTTTTATGACTGGCTGCCAAAAATTCAGATTGCCGCCGGAGTACTTCTGGTACTGCTCGGCATCGCCATCTGGTTTAACTGGCTCCCCATGCTGATTGCTAAACTATGGATTTTTTAAGAAACGAATAGCTTCTTCTTGCAATTTGCGTTACATTTTACGATTGGAAAATAACATAAAGTGGGAAAACAACACAAAATCGGTTACAGATCCTTTTAATCCGTAACCGATTTATTTTTTACGCTATTCTATTATCTGTAGTGTCGCAAAGTATCTGAAAACCTAAAATTTCGGAAAACAGGCGCTAACAGCAGCAGACAAATGAAATTGCTTTCATTTTATCAAAACCGCTTAACAACCACGCTTTCTTATAGGTTTTCCAAAATCATTTTCGTCAGATCCAACGGCTGAATATACTGGTCACCTTTGTACACACGCATGTTACCGCCGGAAATCTCATCGATCAGCATGATCTCGCCATCCGCAGTCTTGCCGAATTCCAGTTTAATATCATAAAGATCCAAACCCTGAGCCGCCAGCGTTTCCTTTACGATATCACAGATCACTTTGGTCTGGGCTGCAATGGTGGCATATTCCGCTTCCGTCATAACACCGAAATATTCCAATGCTTCTTTCGCCACGACAGGGTCCCCTGCCGCATCATTTTTCAGCGTCACTTCAAAGAAACCACCCAGATCCTGCGCTTCCGTTACATACTGGTTATAACGACGGAAGAAGGAACCTACCGCTTTATAACGATAAATGAATTCCAGGCCTTTGCCAAAAGGATGGGCTTCCAGCACTTCCATGGTCACATCATCCAGATTAGCGGATACGTAGTGGGTCTTGATGCCCTTTTCTTTCAGGATGTCAAAGAAATACTGCGTCAGGGTCAAAGCAGCCCGACCGGAACCTGCTAACGTCAGCCCTACCTGGTTTTCACCCGGATCGAATACACCGTCTTTACCGGTCACGTCATCTTTGAACTGCAGCAGATAGTGCCCGTTTTCCAGGCGATATACGTTTTTCGTTTTGCCTACATATACTTTTTCCATTTATCCTCGCTCCTTTTAACATGCCTGTTCAAACAGAAATTACGTTCCCATTATACCAAAAGGAAAATCTCCATACAATAGGATTAAAAAGATTTTTTCATTAACTGATTCATAATCGATCCGACGATTTTTTTGGACAATCGCATTACATGATCAGCCTCTTTATTCCCATTCAATCGTTCCCGTAGGTTTGGGTGTGAAGTCATACAACACCCTGTTTACCCCTGCCACTTCGTGGGTAATGCGCTCTGTCAGATGCTGCATCAGAGCAAACGGAATATTTTCCACCGTAGCGCTCATGGCATCTTTCGTATTGACAGCGCGGATGATCACCGGGTACTCAAAGCTGCGTTTGCCGTCTTTGATGCCGGTGGAACGAAAGTCCGGCACCACGGTAAAATATTGCCAGACCTTGCCCTGCAGTCCGTTTTTCGCAAATTCTTCCCGTAAAATTGCGTCCGATTCCCGTACAGCTTCCAGGCGCTCTCTGGTAATGGCGCCGGTACAGCGCACACCTAAGCCGGGGCCGGGGAACGGTTGACGGTTGACCATAGAATCCGGCAACCCCAACGCAGTGCCGACGATTCGCACTTCATCCTTAAACAAAATGCGGACAGGCTCGACCAGTTCAAACTGTAAATCTTCCGGCAGGCCGCCTGCATTATGATGGGCTTTTATGCCCCCTTCACTTTCCAGGATATCCGGCCAGATCGTCCCCTGGGCCAGAAAACGCACACCGTCCAGTTTTCTGGCTTCTTCGGCAAATACTTCAATAAATTCTCCACCGATGATCTTTCTTTTGGTTTCGGGATCCGCTACACCAGCCAATTTCCCTAAAAAGCGTTCCGTCGCATCTACATACACCAGATTCGCATGCAATTGTTGCCGGAATACTTCCACCACCTGTTCCGGTTCGCCTTTACGCAAGAGGCCATGGTTGACATGTACACACACCAGTTGTTTGCCAATCGCCCGGATCAACAACGCGGCGACCACAGAGGAGTCCACTCCGCCGGATAACGCCAATAATACCTTATCTGCACCAATCTGTTCCTTTAATTTTTTTACCTGCTTTTCAATAAATGCTTCTGCCTGCGCAGGAGTTGCAATACGCTCCATCGAATCAGGTCTTCTGATTTCTTCCATAGTCCCTCCACTGCTTTCGCTTACTAAGATTTAAAGTTTTGCATTCTATGTTCCTATTTTATTGCATTTGTTACAACTGTGCAAGAAAAATCCCCGCTCACACCGGATGAACGGGGAAAACTTCTTTACTTTTTTTCAATTTATTGCCTTGTTCTGCTCTCTCCGGCAGATTATCATAAATCTTTTTCCCCGTGGGACTCGCCTTAGGATAGTTCAAAAAGCGATTCAGGGCCAGCCTGAGTTCATCCCCCGTCACATGTTCCAGAAGATCAGCCTGCTCATGCACCGTATTCTCGGGCATGCCCAACACACTGCAAAGAAAATATTCCCAAAGACGATGATCTGACAAAAGACGTTTCGCCTGTTCTGCGCCGTCTTCTGTCAGAAAAATATGCGCACCGTCCATCGCAACCTGGCCTTCCCCCTGCAATTTACCGATCATTTCAGTCACAGAGGGTTTACTCACGCTTAAAAAATCTGCAATTTTTTTGTTCGTCGTATAGCCTTTTTCCACAGATAAACGATAGATCGTCTGGAGATAATCCTGTCTGGAAGAATTCAAGTCATCACATCCCATACTCCTTTTGCAGAATATCATATCGTTCCCGCCCGGCATCTGTCAATACATACCGGGCTTTCTGACGCAGTTCTTACAGACACTGTGCCGCTTCCATACCACCGAATTGATCACAAAATTTGCATCGCAGACTTTGTATTACCGACTCTGTATTGCAGATTCTGTGAAATCGTTTACCGTATCTGTTTCTTGCGCCATCCTCTTTCTATTTTATTATCTTGCGTGTTTCCTCCTTTTTCTTTCGTACTGCAAACATCAATTTCCCGCAGTATCTCATTCAGCACGATTCTGGGCTTAACAGGTGCGAATAACCATCCGATAAGATAATAAAAGCAGAACTTAATCACTTCCACAGCAACCACCAGGCCTTTCTAAAATTTTCTTTCTCATGTATCTGTCTTTTGTGTAAGTAAAGCATAGCATTGCCCATAAACGGATTTTGTCCATATGAGCATAAATCTCTGGGAATGTTACTATTTTCTCCCGGTTCACTAAACCCGTTTTGTCCAACTCTAAAAAAATTAAAATATGATGTATTGGCTCCATATAGTATTTGAGTATTATGAAACAGTACCAATAAAAAAGCACTTACGGTTGTAAGTGCTAATAACCATTTGGTTTTACCGTTTGGCGCGTATCCGTTTAGCGCCTGAAGTCCTTCCATAAATTTTTGCGTAAGCCTTTTTTCTTCCCCACAATAGGGGCTGTCCAAGCCTCCGGATTTTAAAGCCTTTTCTTTCCACTTTGCCCATAATGCAGCACGATCTGATTCGTATTTTTCAAACAGCTTTTTCCTTTTCTGTATCAGTTCAGCTTCCGTCATTTTCTTTTCTCCAATACTCAAAGTGAAATTCATTAGCTATCAACTTTACGGTTTCATGGTATCCGTCAGCATCCATATCAATGCTCAACTCCCAAGTATCTTTAGTCCTATGGTTATCAATGACTTTCTTGTAATATAAGTCGGTAAAATCACTTATTATTTTCTCTTTGTTACCATAGATTGTATCAGGAATCGCTCTAATTTCATAGATGTATTTTACATCGGAACCTCTCAAGGTGTTCAGTTTATATTCAAAAAATTCCCCAATATCAAAGCCGCTAAACGAAAACCTCGTTTCCGATTCGGGGTGATTGTGGGTTACAAACGCCCCCTCAAGTTTTTCTTTTCCAAGCACGCCAAAATTTACATTTGCTTTAGCCCCTTTAACCTTGTAAACATCTCCGTTTTTACAAGCAATGACAGGCATTCCTTGCCGCCTTTATTGACCCGTTCTGTTGGTGTCTCGCTTTTCAGCTTTAGAGAACCGCTCATAAGCAGCCGTAGATAGCACATACAATGCGGGTGAGCCGGAAGCTCCGGCACCTTGCCTTTGGGGAATACACCCGGCCTCATACCGTACAAATCAGCTCCCGCATACAAATCGCATATGTCCGTTACCGGGTGGCTCTGTGACATTCTCCACTTATAGGCCACACAATCCGGGTCATTATCCCACCGGGCGGTCACGCCGTCATGGTAGGCCCTTGCAAGTTCCGTGCGGGCAATCCGTTCCGCAAAGTACCGGGTACGCTCCTGCGTAGCAACATATACCGCATTTGCCAGCCGCTTTTGATTGCTGCTTAATATAGCATCCGTAATTTGGTTATCTTTACATTCCACTATGGTTCTATTAAATCGCAAGATCAGCCGTGCCTCGCCAGGCTACAATGTCCCTTTACATTCCACTATGGTTCTATTAAATCCCTTGCGTTTTCGCCTCTGTTATTAACAATAGACGATACTTTACATTCCACTATGGTTCTATTAAATCCGGCAAGAACGTCTGCCCGGCGGTATTGCGTAGATACGCTTTACATTCCACTATGGTTCTATTAAATCATCAGACTGATTATTACTATCAGAAGCCACATTATCCTTTACATTCCACTATGGTTCTATTAAATCTCCCAGCACCGATGTCCCCAGTTGCTCTCGGCATACACTTTACATTCCAGTATGGTTCTATTAAATCGGGTATATTGAGAACGAAGAAAACTTGAGTCAAGACTTTACATTCCAGTATGGTTCTATTAAATCAGATCCCGGTACGGTACCCCGTGCATGAGCAGCTCACCTTTACATTCCAGTATGGTTCTATTAAATCAACTATCCGTATCAAACCGCATATAGTTAGGGTTCCTTTACATTCCAGTATGGTTCTATTAAATCTTTTATCTACCAAATGTAAAATAGTATTGGGTATGCTTTACATTCCAGTATGGTTCTATTAAATCAAAATAACGCTTCTCCCCTGTTTTTTTATCGACAACCTTTACATTCCAGTATGGTTCTATTAAATCGGCAGGTCTGCACCTTGCAGGTCCGCCCGATGTAGATCTTTACATTCCAGTATGGTTCTATTAAATCCGGTAGCTGATGTCTGAGGAACCGGGGTAACGTGAATCTTTACATTCCAGTATGGTTCTATTAAATCCCCACATACCCCAATCTAATTTCAATGTTCTATTACTTTACATTCCAGTATGGTTCTATTAAATCACGATCTGGACTGGGAAGATGTGATTTCCATGGAAACTTTACATTCCAGTATGGTTCTATTAAATCATTCGCCTTTTTTTCTTCAAAGTACATAATCGTTATACTTTACATTCCAGTATGGTTCTATTAAATCCCGTTGCAAACGAATACTATCCTCATCTCACTTTTGCAATGCGTTTTTGTCCACCTCCTTTTTATCAATGAATTTCATGACTATGCGTCATAGCAATTATAATTAATTTTTCTCTA
>OHNI01000599.1_pt1 | contig 11520 bp, 6 predicted proteins | sample 1569501 | NCBI WGS metagenome assembly OHNI01 (sample SAMEA3879542, study PRJEB24766) | human gut metagenome | biome: human-associated habitat; feature: feces | place: USA | collected 1985/1987
TTTATAGTATTTCTATTTGTTTCATATGAATTATTTTTATATCTTTATTGCGTTTTCTTTTTTCTATTCCCTGTTTTAAAGGGAGCAGGCGAATTATTTAGAATTTTTCTTACTATACTGCAAAAGATTCCTTATCATTTCGCCGCCCTGCGGTGTCATAATGGATTCCGGGTGAAACTGGAGCCCGAAAAGCGGATACTTCACATGCTCCACTGCCATGATCTCTCCATCCTCTGCTTTTGCCGCTATGGAGAGTTCCTTTGGAAGTGTTTCTTCCCTGACAGCCAGAGAATGATATCTGGCAACTGTTACCGGCTCTTTTAAGCCCTTCAGGATCCGGCTTTCCGGTGAGATCTGAATCTCACTTGTCTTTCCGTGCATCATTTGTTTCGCATAAGTAACTGTTGCGCCAAAGGCTTCACAGATTGCCTGATGCCCCAGACATACCCCAAGGATCGGATATTTTGTATACAGCTTCTTAACGACTTCCTCACAGATGCCTGCATCTGACGGTTTGCCCGGTCCCGGCGAAAGAATGATCGCATCCGGCTGTAATGCATCCAGCTCGTCCACTGTGATCTTATCATTTCTGTAAACATGGATATCAGCATCATATTTTCCGATCAACTGATACAGGTTGTAAGAAAAGCTGTCATAATTATCAATCAGTACGATCATCTTAAATTCCTCCATCCGCTTCTTTTAAGGCATTCATGACTGCCTTTGCCTTGTTGATACATTCCTCATATTCCTTTTCCGGGACACTGTCTGCCACAATGCCTGCACCGGATCTGACATATACTTTACCGTTCTTTGCAAATGCCAGTCTTATGGCAATACAGGTGTCCAGATTTCCGGTAAAATCCAGATAACCGATCGCACCACCGTAAATGCCACGTTTGTTGTCCTCCAGCTCATTGATGATCTCACACGCCCGCAGCTTTGGTGCACCTGAAAGTGTTCCCGCCGGCAAAATAGCATCCACCGCATCTACCGCATCTTTATCCTCTCTGATCGTTCCTGTTACGGTCGATCCGATGTGCATGACATGGGAGAATCTTTCGATCTCCATATATTTCACAACCTCGACCGATGCGATCCTGCTGATCTTTCCGATGTCGTTCCTGCCCAGATCAACCAGCATATTATGTTCTGCTCTTTCCTTTTCGTCGGCTAACAGTTCCTGCTCCAGTCTCTGGTCTTCAGCTTCTGTCTCGCCTCTTTTTCTTGTGCCTGCCAACGGGAAAGTGTACAGCTTATCATGTTCCAGCTTTACAAGCGTTTCGGGAGAAGCACCTGCGATCTCCACATCTTCACTGGAAAAGTAGAACATATACGGGGAAGGATTACTGGTCCTGAGTACGCGGTAAGTATCCAGAAGACTTCCTTCCATATCTGCCTCCATCCGATTGGAAAGCACGACTTGGAAAATATCCCCTTCCTTTATGTAATCTTTTCCTTTCTGCACCATTTCGCAATAGGCATCTTTGGAAAACAGCGGTCTGAATTCGGATTTTAAATGCAGCGGTTTTTCCTCTGCAGCCTCTCCGTGTAAGATCAGATCTGCCATATCGGATAGCTGTCTCTGCGCCTGATGGTAATTCGTTTCCAGATTGTCTGTCTTGCAGTTCACAATGAGCTGGATCTTCTGTCTGTAATTATCAAAACAGATCACCTTGTCAAACAGCATCAGATCCATGTCCTTAAAGTGCTCATCCTCTTTGGCATCTAATGTAAGCGACGGCTCACTGTACTTAATATAATCATAGGAGAAATAGCCTACCAGTCCACCTGTAAAAGGTGGCATACCCTCCAGCTTCGGACTTTTATACTGCTCTAAGATCTGACGCAGATATTTACCGGGATGTGTGACCGTTTCCGTTATGGTCATACCGGAGCGGATGCTGAGTTTATGATCATGACAGGTGATCTCCAATGTCGGCTCATATCCTAAGAAGGTGTATCTGCCCCACTGCTTTTTGTCCTCTGCACTTTCCAGCATATAGCAGTGGCTGCTCACATGCTTCAGGATCCGGAGCACTTCGATCGGTGTCTTTCTGTCTGCATACAGCTCGCAGCAGACCGGAACAACGCCGTACCGGTTTAAATCCGGCATTTCTTTCAGTTGTTGTAGGGTTGGGTAATAATACATGGGATTCTCCTTTCGTTTGTTTCCTGCTTAAACTCGAAAATCGGTTCTGTATCTATCATTTTTTCTACCTTGAAGCTTCTGTAACGAGCAAAGCTCGTTACTTAGTGATAAGGCATCCTCCCACTTCGTGGGCCCCTCCTTATCACAAGCTTCGCACTTTCTGATTTTCTCTTACGTGAACCTCAGCCCATACTTAATCACCTTCGGTGATGGGCTGAGGCTGCATCACGCATCTGCGCTGCGTGACAGAATACGTTCGGAAGAAAACTTCTATAACCTGCTTTGCAGGTTATTGCGCCGTACATTTGCTTCGCAAATATACGACAATTCTCACTACAAAAAAGCCCTTGACAGAATCTACTTCTGTCAAGGGCGAATAAACTTTCCGCGGTGCCACCTTGCTTCACGACAATATGCGTGCACTTTCAGGATACTGACATATCCCAGACAACTAACGTATGTCTCACGTCACAGAATACTCAGATATTTCCTTTCCCTGTGCCCTCCGTGGTCCATTTAACAGGCTGCGTTCTGTCCGGCTCTCACCTTTCCGGTCTCTCTGTAAGTGCACGATCTGTTTTTATCTCCACTTCATCGGTTTAAACTATTAACTTGGTGATATGATACCACCATCTTTTCCGGATGGCAATAGAAAATATAGATTTTTTCATTTTATTTAGGATTTATTTTCGTACTGCAACGATCACAGCATAGTATAAAAATCCATCCTCATCCAAATAAACACCTACACCAATTTCATTGTAGCGTTTACTGATGATCTTCGCCTTTGTAGATGCTCTGGACATCCACGCATCCACCACCTCTTGGGGATCTGTATAGTAGCGGGCTGTCAATTCAGATGCCTTTTTAAAATTATAACGCATACTGATCGCAGAAGCCCAACTATATCCATTCGGCCTTGCATGGGAGAATTTCTCTGCCAACTCTTTGGCACGCTTCTGGGCTGCCCGCTGCAAAAGCGGGTTTCTATCGTATGAATTAAATCCATAGCGGCGCCTCTGTATATTGATCTGCCTTTGCAGGGTATCTATATAGGCACGCTGCTGTGTCACAACTGTGACCTTACATGCATACTTTTTCCCATTTACCTTCGCATAAATGACAGCGGTTCCCTTTTTCTTTGCTGTCACTTTTCCGTTTGAAACAGTTGCGATCTTTGCGTTTGATGAATACCATTTAACTTTAGCCGTTGTGCCCTTCACATACAGCCTGTAAGTATCTCCTCTTACAATCTGCACCTGTGTACGGTTCAGCCTTACATTGGACGCAGATACAGAATCATGCATCAGCATCGTCATCATACATATGGTAAGCAGCATGAAAAATATTGTCTTTATTTTATTCTCTTTTCGCTTCACCTATATCCCTCCTGAATCATTTTTCATAACTATTCAACATCTCATCATATTTTATCACACCAAGTCCCTCTTGTCTGCAAAATCACTGTATATTTTTTCCCACTTATGCACATTCTTCTATCAGAAGAAAAAACAGGAGGCATACAAAATGGCACAGGGAAAGGTTGAAATCTGCGGTGTCAATACTGCAAAACTGCCCCTTTTAGGCAGTGCAGAACAGGAGCTTTTACTGAAGGAGATAAAAGATGGAAATGAAAATGCACGGATCCAGTTTATCGAAGGAAATCTCAGACTTGTACTCAGTGTGATCAGAAGGTTTTCCGCCAGCACGGAAAATATGGATGATCTGTTTCAGATCGGTTGTATCGGTCTCATTAAATCAATTGATAATTTCGACCTGTCACTCGGTGTAAAATTTTCTACCTACGCAGTCCCCATGATCATGGGCGAGATCCGACGTTATTTGCGTGACAGCAACTCGATCCGCGTCAGCCGCTCCTTAAAAGACATTGCCTATAAAGCCATTTCCGCCAGAGAAGCCATGACAAAACAGACACAAAAGGAACCAACGATTGATGAGATTGCCACTGAAATAGGAATTGCCAAAGAAGATATTGTTTATGCACTCGATGCCATGCAAAGCCCCGTGAGCCTGAACGAGCCGATCTACACGGACGGCGGTGACACCCTCTATGTCATGGATCAGATCAGCGACCGCAAAAACAAGGAAGACATTTGGATAGAAAGCCTTTCACTTTCAGAGGCAATGCAGCGACTGAATGAAAGAGAACACGAGATCATTTCTCTCCGCTTCTTTGAAGGGAAAACCCAGATGGAAGTTGCAAACAGCATCGGCATTTCACAGGCACAGGTCTCCCGGCTTGAGAAAAATGCACTCCGTATTATGAAAAACTATCTTGCGGGATGATACTATGCTGTCATGCAGATTGTTTCCTGTATCACATATAGTCTACTTCCAAAAGACAAAGTCCTTTTGCCGGTGCTGTTGCACCGGCGAGCAGACGATCTTTGGCTTCCAGCGCAGCTTTCACCTGCTCCGCTGTCATTTCTCCCTGTCCGACCGCTACAAGCGTTCCGGTCAGGATCCGCACCATATTGCGTAAAAATCCATTTCCATGGAAAGTCAGTGTCACATAATCGCCTCTCCTGCGGATCTCAATCTGATCCACTGTGCGGACAGTCGATTTTTTCTTCTGCGGATTTTTACAGAAGCTCATAAAATCGTGTTCACCGATCAGATATTCTGCTGCCTTCTGCATCCGCTCTATATTGACCGGCTTCTCCAACTGCCATACATATTTCCGGTCAAACAACGGCTTTGTTTTGCCATCAAATACTGTATAACAGTATGTCTTTCCGATCGCATTGTATCTGGCATGAAACCGCATAGAGGCTTCCCGTACTTCCTGCACGATAATGTCATCCGGCAGATATCTGTTCATGTAGTCCCGCAGCTCCTCTGCCGTCATATCCACAGAGAGCACCACATTTGCAACCATTGCCCGGGCATGCACGCCCGCATCCGTCCTGCCTGCTCCTATGATCAAAACAGGCTCCTCTGCCAGATAGTTTAAAACATCCTCCAGCTTTCCCTGGATCGTATCCTTGCCCGGCTGATGCTCCCAGCCAAAATATCTTGTTCCGTCATATCCGATGATTAATTTATAATTCTTTTCCATATGTTTTCCTGTCTGTATTATTTCAGTTTCTGATAGTCTTCTATGCTGATACCGATTTGTTTGCAGGCTTATATCATCGCCCATTCTATCCTTGCTAAGTCTACCACATACAGGTTGAATTTTGAAGTATATACATTGTGGTTTTTCAGATTCATCATTTGGTATTTTGCAAAGAATTCCGGATAATCCAGGAAAAGTTAAATAGAAAATGCAAAGACCTCTTTTACAAGATCTTTGCATTTTCACACCTGATCACTTCTTGATCTTTACTTTCTTTACCGCGCTCCAGCTGCCATATACTTTCTTATGATTACTGTTATACACATAAGCTCTGACACGAACATAATAATACTTATTCTTTTTCAGCTTCTTGAAGGAATAAGTTGTTTTACTTAAAGTCTTTGTTTTCTTTCCTTTTGTAAACTTTTTATTGGAAGCTATCTGGATCTGGTATCCTTTTGCCTTCGAGGTCTTCTTCCATTTTACTGTCAATTTCTTTGTCTTGACGTTCTTGGCTTTCGTTATTTTAACTTTAGCCGGTTTCTTTACAGTCTGTTGAGGATTCTGGTTTCCATTATTACTACCGCTTACCGTAAATGACACACCGGTAGAATCTGTCACTGTCGCAGTTACAAAGGAACCATTTCCTGTTAAGTTCTTTTTCACTTTCTGCCACTGTGCTTTCGTTCCCGCATATGTGATCGTCGTAACACCTGCTCCTTCAAAGGCATGTACAGAAATTGATTTCAGAGATGCAGGCAGATTCAAATGCGTCAATGACCTGCAATTCAAAAATGCATACATGGCAACATTTTCCACCGTATCCGGGATCACAACTTCTGTCAGCGAGCTACAGTTTTCAAACATACCATACACAATATTTATCCTGCCTTTGTTCAGCACTGCTTTTTTCAAAGCCGTACATCCACTAAAGCAAAGTTGTCCTGCTCCCTGGATCGTATCCGGTAATGTTACTTCCAGAAGCCCTGTACAGTTAGCAAACGCTTTTACACCTATCTGTTTCAGATTCGCCGGGAACTTCACCGTCTGAATGCTTGTCTGGTTTGCAAATGCATTTGCTCCGATCTCTGTTACCGTATATCCATCGATTGTATCCGGAATCACCAGATTCACATCACTTGTCTGGCAGGAAGTAATCCGAATGGTTCCATCCGTTAATACCTCGTATGTGTAAACGCTTGTAGAGGCTGGCGTGGTCGGCGTTGGATTCGGGGTTGGTGTCGGAACAGGAGCAGGCGTCGGGTCTGGGTTAGGGGTTGGTGTAGGAGTTGGCTGTGGTGCTTCTCCTGATTCTTTATCTGAAATCTGTGTCACACTAAATCCATAAGCATTCCCTGCATCATCAGATACCAACTGAATAATAACCGTATCTCCATCCACAGAAACAGTCTTTCCAGCCAACTCTGTTCCTGTATATTTTCCTACCTGACTCTTGTTTTTGTCATATAAGTAAATGTAATCAAATCCATCTTCTACTTCCGTCCTTGCATCAAATGTCACATATGTTTTTGATGCTCCATTCAATGTATATACCCATTTATCCGAGCTATTTACTTCATACGGATGCGGTGACTGCATTTCTTCTACTGATTTTGCATAGATACAGTTATTCGTAACCGTAACATCCACATAATCGCTGCAACCGCTTCCATCCAGTGCTGTTACTGTAATACGGGCACTTCCCTTTTTCAGTGCTTTTATTTCACCGGTCTGACTAACCGATACAATGGATTCGTCTGAGCTTTCCCACTTAACCGCTTTATTAAAAGCCGTATCCGGATACACATTTACAGTCAACTGACTGCTGGTTCCACCCTCCATCGAAATTCTACTGCTTCCGGAAATATAAACACTCGAAACCGGTTGTACAACTGTTACTTTACATGAAGCTGATACATCCCCTACAATGACTTTAACTGTAGTTGTTCCTACCGCATTGGCACATAATGTACCATCCTCTGTGATTGTTGCTATATCTGTATTGGCACATTTCCACGTTACCTGATCTGTAAAAGCAGAAGGTGTTACAGATAATACCAGTCTTATACTTGCTCCCCTATTCAATGTCACTTCCTGTTTATCAAGAGTAACCTGTGTTGCTTTCACCTCTTTATTTACAAATTTGATACTGTTGTCGTTTGCATATGTTTCCGCATAGGTTCCTGCAATTCCATAAATTGTCATTTTGGCAGGATAAGAAAATGCCTGTGAGCCAATAGTTGTCACACTTCTTGGCATTGTCACATCTGTCAGCGCCGTACACGCATTAAATGCCTTTGCACCTATTGTCTGCATACGATATGGCAGAACAATTTCTTTTAAAGAAGGGCAATTTGCAAAACATCCTTCCGGAATAGCTGTCAATCCCGTTCCTAATGATACATTTGAAAGCAATTCACATGAATTAAATGCATTGTTTCCAATACTGGTCACAGAATCCGGTATTACCAGCTTTGTGATCCCATCACAGTCATAAAAGGCATCGTTCTCAATTTTCTGTACATTTTTCGGTAATACCATTTCAGATAGTGAATCACAATTGTAAAAAGCCGAACTTTGAATAGTTGTCAATGTTTCTGGCAGATTAATTTCTTTCAGACTGGTACAGTTATAAAACATACTATCCACTATATTTTGCCGTGTATTTGGGATATGTACCTTTTCTAACTTTGTACAACCAGAGAATGTGGAATTACCTATGCTAGTAACAGAATCTGCAATATAAGCTTTCTGCATTACGGAACAGCCGGCAAACACATAACTTCCTATTTCTGTTACACTGTCTGGTATTTCTATACTCTCCAAAGAGCTACAGTCTGAAAATGCACTATTTCCTATAATGGTCACATTTTCTCCTATTGTCACCTTTCGCAAATTACTACACTTATAAAATGCATCATAATCAATACTTGTTACCGTATCAGGTATTACTATTTCTTCTAATCCCGTACATCCTGCAAACAACAATCGCGCTATTCTTGTCGTCCCTTCTTCGAATTTTACTGTCTTTAATCCATTGCACTGATAAAAAGGGCCTCCTTCAAGTCCATTGACCCAACTTGCCTCCTTCAGACTTTTGGGGATTTCTACCTCTGTCAATTGATCACAGTTACCAAATGCCTTTCCTCCTAACTTTTCTAATCCCTTTGACAATCTTACTTTTCCTAAGGAACTACACCCTCCAAACGCATAACTTCCTACTTCCGTTACACTGTCTGGTATTTCTATACTCTCCAAAGAGCTACAGTCTGAAAATGCACTATTTCCTATAATGGTCACATTTTCTCCTATTGTCACCTTTCGCAAATTACTACACTTATAAAATGCATCATAATCAATACTTGTTACCGTATCAGGTATTACTATTTCTTCTAATCCCGTACATCCTGCAAACAACAATCGCGCTATTCTTGTCGTCCCTTCTTCGAATTTTACTGTCTTTAATCCATTGCACTGATAAAAAGGGCCTCCTTCAAGTCCATTGACCCAACTTGCCTCCTTCAGACTTTTGGGGATTTCTACCTCTGTCAATTGATCACAGTTACCAAATGCCTTTCCTCCTAACTTTTCTAATCCCTTTGACAATCTTACTTTTCCTAAGGAACTACACCCTCCAAACGCATAACTTCCTACTTCCGTTACACTGTCTGGTATTTCTATGCTCTCCAAAGAGCTACAGTCTGAAAATGCACTATTTCCTATAATGGTTACATTCTCTCCTATCGTAACATCCCGCAAACTCGTACAATTCTCAAAGCAATAGCTATTAATCACCTCAACGCCATCCGGTATTGAAACACCTACTAAATTTGTACAGCCTTGAAATGCATTGCTTCCAATATATGTCACTGTATCTGGAATGCTGACTGTAACCATCCGCGCATTGTTTTTAAATACATTTTCTCCGATTCCTGTCACAGTAATATCATTAATCGTATCCGGAATAATGACAATTCTCTGTGAACCGGTATATTTTGTAATGCATCCCTCGTCATTGATCGTGAAATTCGCTGTGTCATCAAAAAATACACTATCCCCATCTCCATATATTTCAGAGTAATTATCTGCTTCATAAATGGAGATACCGTTTGCATAAGTTGCAGAGCTGCCATATCGAGTTGCCAGTCTGTCCCATGTAATACTTTTTGTATGTACTTTGTTATCATTGTTGGAGTTACAATCATATACCTGAATACCTGTATCTGTAACGCCGATCAGCACCATTGTATGCTGTCCCCATGTAGAACCACAGCCTTGAATGATATCTCCTACTCTGGCGGAAGCAAATAAATCTTTTACCGCAGAAGCAGTTACTGCACTACCTTCCAGTTGCCCTACCAGATTTACATTATTCTCATTGCTATATTCATATCTTTTTGCCCCTTTATAAGAAGCAGGCATTTCACATCCAAAAAGCTTGGAAAACACCATCCGCGCAAATCCAAAGCACTGGCTGCAGCCACCCCAGCTGCTGCTCCATGTATAACCTTCCGGGTATTTCTCCATAATAGCAGTCAATTTGGCAGTAATACTCGGCTTACTGTCATAGCTTGCATCTATAACCGTTCCGTCTGCTGTCTTTTTTGTTACTCCTGTGCTCGTGATCGTCAGCTTGCCAGCCTTAATATCTTCTGACGCTGCACTCATACACAGTTTGATATAATTCGCATAATTCATGCTGCCCTTGCTGCACATATTGCTATATGTCTGCAGGCATTTCTTCAATGTCTTATTAGAAGTACATTTTTTCGATGCATCAAGAAATGTCTGCATACAGGTAATTCGCAGGCTGTAAGCTGCCTCATATAAAATCTGATCCTGTGGTATTGACACTTTATAGTTTTTATTACGCAGCTTTTTCTGATAATTCTTTACTGATTTTGTTGCATCTGAATAATAATAAAAGGCAATAGAAGCATATTGGATTTCTTCGTAGGTTGGATTGAAAATACCATATACAAGGCCTGCTGTCTGTATAATGATATTCAGTACAGCAGCTTCCATAGAAGTCATACCAAGTACGCCTTCTGTCAGCCATGTATTCAGTTCTTTTGAAATAGTGGACAAGACTTTATCGTTCACATATTTGTCCATAATATACTGATATGGGTCATTCATCTGTATTCTTACGAGCTGCAGCCCCGAAAGCAGATCATTGTTGTTGGGATTTACCTTTTTCTGCGCAGCAATCAATGTATCTACAGCTCCCATGTCATAACTGTACAGCATGACAAGCGTTGCTTCCATCTTACAATACTGGTCAAAACCCTTTACATATTTCATGATCTCTGCATTGCTATCCAGTTTCTTTAAAATATCTTCTATATCTCTCTGCACTAACCGGTCAGAGGTGCCTTCTACAATGACACCTGCTAATGTTGTGTAATCCTTAGCGTTACTATAGGTTCCTGAAATTTTAGATAATGCTGTAGACATCGCATTGTAATATGTTGCTTCTTCCGGTTTTGTTTGCAGGTAATTTTTGATGACACGCTTTGCCATTTCTTCCTGAAACTTACTATAATCAGACTGTGTGAGCCCAGCCTCTGCCAGAAGTTCATTGATTGCATAGCTGCTTCCCTGTGTCATCATATAAACAGCTTTTGCCATGTCCTTCTGTGCCAGCCCCTCTGTCCATGCTTCTCCTGCATTATCAGACATCATATTAAAAATAGTTTCTGCTGTCATATTATCCAAATAGGATGGGCAGGCTGTAAACAGTTCTTCATAGCTTAAGCCATATGTATCTTTAAAACCGGTCGTATCTATCGCCTGATCTGCCGCAATCTCACTTTCTACAGATTCACAGAACTGCATATTGGCTTCCAGTTCATTCTCATCAATAAGACTTTCTTCTGATGCTTCCTCCTCTTCATCCGTCTCTGTTTCTATAGTGGGGTCATCAGAGTTTATATCTTCTGCTTCTGCTTCTTCTTTCTTTTCCTCTCCATTTCCGGAAACCGAAGTTTCCTCTCCCACATCTACAACAACTGTCTCCGCAGCATCTGTCTGCACCGTTTCTGCCAGTGTCACAACCGATTGTGACTGCAGGAGCATCGCAACAGCAAGTCCGATCGCCATGGTTCTTTTCATGATTTCCCTGATTTTCATACTTGATTATCCTCCCTCTGTTTTTATGGTATTGCTTTACATAAAAATCATATCATAGGATAAAAAAATACGTTATAGAGAAATTTCTATTGGCAAAAATAACTTATATTTCTTCTTGATTATGGCAAAATTTACACATATATTTCATGTCGTATAT
>OHNI01000600.1_pt1 | contig 11486 bp, 10 predicted proteins | sample 1569501 | NCBI WGS metagenome assembly OHNI01 (sample SAMEA3879542, study PRJEB24766) | human gut metagenome | biome: human-associated habitat; feature: feces | place: USA | collected 1985/1987
GCAATATATTGTATATTTTTATAATTTCATAACAAAAAGGTTCTCCGCAGCAGAGAACCTTAAGTTTATTATTTTACATAATTTCATCTAAGCAATTATCTCAACCTTCGATAAAAGCCTTTATAATTTAAACGCTCACGATTAATCAAAGCATCAGTTATATTCAATATACAAATCGTTATCCTTAGCGTATCTGTCGGCAGCCGAGCCTTCTTTAGCGTATATGTGAGTAAGCGGAGAACGGGTATACTCTCTTTTGCCGACAGGCTCTGAAAATGTATCTCCCGCAATAAAAAAGCCTACCGCATGCTCGCCTATAACAGTCACCGATTCCGGAATATTAACCCTATCAAGCGAATAGCAATCTACAATAGCGTCAGGCTCAAGAGTTTCAACACCGTCTTCAAAGGTAATTTCACGCACATGTTCCGACAGTTTAAAAGTATCGCTCTGTATTGTCTTTACTGTACCGGGTACTGTAATATAAATATGGAGAGTACCCGAGGAAAGAGGATTGGTCGGATTGATTTTTCCGATAGCAGTTACGGTTTTGCCGTTAATTTCACTCGGAATATTAAAATAAAAATTGTAAGTATCATCTACAACTTCATCCTTAAAATCATTGTAGTAATCCACGGTGTCAATACCTGTGACTGTAACAGTTCCGTCATCGTTTTCAGTGTAAAAGCAATACGAGTTTTCGTCCAAATCCATACTCACGGACGAAACGGCAGCAGAGTCATCCGCACCCGTAAACTCACCTATTCCCTTATTAAATTTATTATTTTTGATTACATTCATTATGACGATATATCCGATAACACAAAAGCTGATAATCAATACACTTACAATAACAAGAACAACTATGAGAGTTGTTTTTGATTTTTTCTTTTCACGGGCATTTACAACATCCGAAAACGGCTGATTTTGATTAGTATAACCGCTCGGTATTGCGCTGTTGCTGTAATTAGGGTTTCCGTAACTATGCTGTGAATTGTAATTTTTTTGAACATAGTTGTTTACAGGCTGTGTGTTGTAACCGTTTTGTGCGTATTCGTTTACAGGCTGAACACCGGCACTGTTTAAAGCAGTATTTTCAACTGCAGATTTCGACACTTCTTCAGAATTATTTATATTTGCCTGTTCGTCGGATTTTTCCTGAACGGCTTTTTCCTGAACGGCTTTTTCCTGAACGGCTTTTTCCTGTTCTAATTCTTCTTGCGGTACGGGTCTGCCGCAAAAGGTACATATATTACCCTCAAATCTTTCTCCGCAATCCGGACATCTGTGCATTTTTCTGTTCCTCCAAATTTTATATCAATTACATTCCATAGAACAGCATAATTATACCATTTTGATACATATAAATTCAAGCATATTTTTGGATATAATAAAGCATAAAATTACAATTTATTTAACTAAAGTGCATAACAAAAGGCTCTCCGTTCAGAAGAGCCTTAGCTTTAAAATTATGTTTCAGAAAAACATTTCGTAAAACGATTATAAGATTTTATCTTAAATTTGCGCAAAGTCATAACTTATTATTCACGCAAGTGCTTTTTCGATTTCCTGTGCGGCATCATCAAGGTAGTTGCCCTCAAAGAGTTCTACTCTGCCATCGTCGACACACTTGGCAAGGTCGCTGTCAATAGGAAGCTTTGCAAGTACCTTTGTATTGTAACGCTCGGCAATTTCATCAATATGGCTTTCACCGAAAATATTATGCTTTTTGCCGCAATCGGGACATACAAAATAACTCATATTCTCAACAAGACCGAGAATCGGCACATTCATCATATTTGCCATTTTTACCGCCTTTTCGACAATCATGGAAACAAGCTCCTGCGGAGATGCAACTACAATGATTCCGTCAATCGGCAAACTCTGGAATACGGTAAGCGGAACATCTCCTGTTCCCGGAGGCATATCAACAAACATATAGTCCTCGTTTTCCCAGATAACATCTTTCCAAAACTGCTTTACCGTGCCTGTAATGACAGGCGAACGCCATACAACAGGGTCGGTCGGATTTTCAAGCAAAAGGTTTACTGACATAATATCAATTCCCGTTTCGGTTGTAACAGGAATAATTCCGTATTCGTTGCCCTTTGCTCTTTCGTTAATGCCAAAAGCCTTTGGAATTGACGGGCCTGTAATATCTGCGTCAAGAATAGCCGTTTTTTTACCAAGACGGTTGAAAGTTACCGCAAGAGTTGAAGTAACAAGGCTTTTGCCTACTCCGCCCTTGCCCGATACTACGGCAATTACTTTCTTTACACTGCTGTATTGATTAAGGCTTTCACGCAAACTTTCCGAATTTTTTGACTTGCAGTCAGAGCTGCAAGATGAACAATCATGACTACATCCCATATTTTTTACATCTCCATTTTATACAATTTGTGTTGTTTCGTCGGGAACATACTCCGTTGCAGGTTCTGTATCCTGGGTAGGTTCGTAAGTTTCGGGTTCGGTATGTTCTTCTGTGTAAGGCTCTGTTTCCGGCTCGGTGTACTCCTCTGTGGAAGGCTGTTCTGTGGTTTCCTCCACATACTCCGGTTCGGTTTCAGGCTCGTAATACTCGGTTGTCGGCTCTTGAGTTGTGGCAACAGTCGCTTTCGTGGTAGGTGCAGTTGTCACCGTCGGTTTTTTATTGCCAAACGAACATTTTGAAAGCACAAAAGCAAGCACACATACTACTATAACCGCAACGGCTACCACTACGCATACCATAGCCGCCTTACTGTTTTTCTGCTTTTGTTTTTTCGCTTTTTTCTGCTTTTTCGGCTTTCCCGAATAATCGTCCGTATCTGCATTATTCTCATAATAGTCGTCATTATTCGGTTGTCTGCGCTTAAATTCGTGTCTGTCCTCACCAGTTTGAGCGTCAAAACCGTCACCGTAATCTCTGTTGCTTTTTTTCGGATTATCCGACGGTATATGATTTTTGCTTGTTACCGATTGACAGTCAAAATCATCGCCGTAATTATCGCTGTGAACATCAAAATTCTCTGCGCTGTCTATGGCAGGCTCATTATTCGGTATATCGTTTGAATTTTTTACAACTTCTTTATTTTCAACAGCTTCGGTATTATCAACATCAAAATTTTCAATATCCGCAAATCTGTCCTCTTCGTCTTTTTTTGCGTGACGGGCAATATATACGTTTTCTTCTTCCTCTTCAATTTTTTCTGTTCCGTCAAACTTATCCTTTTCGTCCATAAATTCACCCTCTTTAATTCGGTTTTAAATGTTGGGGTAACAATAATAAATTATTGTTCGGCTCACGGTTTAGTGTAATAATTTAAAAATTTAGGTCAAGCCTTTTCAAAGGTTGACCAAACTCTTGATAAAGAACCTTTAATTCTTAAATAACCGTATAAGGCACCGCTTAAATAATAAAACAGCGGCTCGATTTTGTCAAGTCGCTGTCAAATTAATAAGTAAAACAAATTATTCTTCTGTGTTTTCTTCGCTTGTTTCGGTTTCTTCGGCATTTTCGGAAGTTTCCTCTGATTCTTCTTCATTTTCAACATCCTGAATGTCAGCTTCTATACCGCCCTCAACGAATTTTTTCTCGCTTTCGTTCTCTTCCTCGGCAATTTCAAAACCGCTTAAGAATGTGTACGGAATACCGTAACCGAATACAACGGCTGCAAGTGTTGTTACAATGCTGATTGAACTGTCATTTATAACAAATGCGCTGTGGAGCGGCATACCGCTTGCTATGCTTGCAATCATTATGTAAAGCGCAGGCAATACCATAATTATTAATGTAATAGGTGAAAAACGCTTTACAGGCTTTCCGTCGCCGACTCTTGTTGCGTAGAACAAAAGCAGACCGAACACTGTGTAAACAAACAACTGAATTACATTTGAAAGCACCTGATTCTGTCCAAGTGCAAAATTAGAGAAAAAGTGTGCGCATACTACAAACGCAAGAATAAGGAATGCAGAGAAAAACAGATTTACTGTATTCTTTTTATTTGGTTTTTTCATAATCGTGCCTCCGAGCATCAAAATTATTTAGATTTTATCACACTATTGTGACAGTTTTATGACAAATGTTCAGTAAATATCGCACTATACAGCACATTTATTACCTTATTTTTTTGCTTTTGCGGCAAGGCACACCCAACCTTTTTCAAGGTGTTCTTCTATAATGTCAAAATCCTTGCCGATTGATTCCTTTACCTCTTCGGCACGGGTATCAATAATACCGCTCATAATATAAACCGCATCGTCTTTCATAAAGTCTTTTACACCTTTTGAAAGGAACATAATTGCGTCTGCTACAATATTTGCAAGTACAATGTCATACTTACCTGTTACTTTATCTGTAAAGCTGCCGCAGATTGCAGTAAAACGGTCAGCCACATTGTTAATTTCGGCATTTTCTTTTGCGGTTCTTACTGCAACATCGTCAATGTCAACTCCTACAGCACTTTCTGCACCCATAAGCAAAGACGCAATACCGAGCACACCGCTGCCACAACCCACATCAAGCACTTTGTCGCCTTTTTTCATATACTTTTCGCACATTTCAAGGCAAAGTCTTGTGGTTTCGTGACTGCCTGTGCCAAACGCAAGACCCGGGTCAATATTCAAAACTATTCTGCCCTGCGGATCGTAATCATCTCTCCAACTTGGGCGAATAAGGAGCTTTTCTCCAACGGCAATCGGATTAAAATACTTTTTCCAATTGTTTCTCCAATCCTCTTCGGCACAGTCGAGCAATTCAATTTTATGCTCAATGCCCTCTGCATTATACCTTTCGGACAAAAAGGCTACAGCCTCGTTCGGAGAAACATCAGGCTCAAGGTAAATATGAACATAGGCAACGCTCCTGTCTTTCTTGAGCAAATCCTCATCTATAAGGTCAATGTGTGCAATCTCCTGCACTTCCTGCTCAAGAGCAGTGTAGTCCTCAATATAAATTCCGTAAGGCACTACAACATTCGCAATGTCGCCTGCCCTGTCTATATCCTTTGCGTTTACCGCAATTTTTATTTCTGTCCAAGACTCCATTTGTTAAGCCCCTTTATATACTGTTATCAGAATTATTCGTTGAACATTCTCTTTATTTTCTCAAAAAAGCTGTTGCGCTGTGCGTAGTTCTTTTCGTTTGTAACGCCCTCAAATTCTTTTATAAGATTTTTCTGCTTAGCGTTAAGATTCTTCGGAACTTCAATGGTTACACGCACATACTGGTCGCCTTTTCCTCTGCCGTTAAGGCGCTGAATGCCTTTGCCCTTAAGCTTAAATACATCGCCCGGCTGTGTACCCTCGTGAACCTGATACGAAACCTTGCCGTCAAGAGTAGGAACAACCACCTCTGCGCCGAGAGCAGCCTGTGCAAATGTAAGAGGAAGATTGCACCATACATCGTCGCCTCTGCGTTCAAATACAGGATGCGGCTGAACATTTACATATACATGAAGGTCACCCGAAGGACCGCCGTTGTAACCTGCGTTGCCTCTGCCGCCGACATTAAGAATCTGCTGGTCTTTAATGCCTGCCGGAACTGTAATATCAACAGTTTTAGTCTTGCGCTTTCTGCCCGAACCGCCGCACTTAGGGCAAGGACTGTCAATAATCTTGCCTTTACCGTGACAAGCGTCACAGGCACGCTGTGTCTGAACAACTCCGAAAGGTGAACGCTGGCTGATTGTAACTCTGCCCGAGCCTCCGCACACAGAGCAGGTCTTAGGCTGAGTACCGGGTTTTGCGCCCGTACCGTGACATTCGTCACAAGAAGAAACGCAATCGTAGCTTACGGTCTTTTTACAGCCCTTTGCAGCCTCTTCAAATGAAATATAAATGCTTGCCTCAACATCGCTGCCTCGGCTCGGAGCATTAGGATTATTGGAGCGTCTGCCTCCGAATCCGCCGAAAAAGCTTGAAAAAATATCATCTATATCAATGCCCTGACCGTATGCACCGTAACCGCCTGCGCCGCCCGCACCGAAGTTAGGGTCTACGCCTGCGTGACCGTACTGGTCATAGCGGGCTTTTTTATCTTTATCTGAAAGTACCTCGTAAGCCTCGTTGACTTCTTTGAATTTTTCTTCACATTCCTTATCTCCCGGATGGAGGTCAGGGTGGTACTTTTTAGCGCTCTGACGGTAAGCTTTTTTAATTTCATCTTCGCTTGCTCCCTTAGAAACGCCAAGCACCTCGTAATAATCTCTTTTATCTGCCATCATTCTCACCTTTTAATAACTTGTTATCAGCTGTATAAAGGTTATCTATATACGCTGTATACGCTGTCAAAAATCCATACAGTGCTAAAGGAGCCGTTGCAAAAAACAGCCCCTTTAACAAATTTTAACAGGAAAAACAAATGAAGTCAATCATTGTGTAAATCTATTTATAGGCTGCCGTTTTTAATCAGTTGCCGTCAACATCCTTAAAATCGGCATCATATACGTTAGGGTCACCGTTTGAGCCGCCCTGTGTGCCCTGCTGTGGGTCACCTTGCGGAGCCGCACCCTGTGCACCCTGCGGATTTGCCTGCTGATAAAGTTTTGCGGAAACTTCGTAAACAGCTTTCTGTAAATCCTCCTTAGCAGTGTCAATCATAGACTTGTCGTTCTTAGCGATAGCGTCCTTAACTGCAGCACACTTTGTATTGATTGTATTCTTTTCGTCCTCTGAAATCTTGTCGCCGCTCTCGTTTACGAGCTTTTCAGCCTGATATACAAGGTTCTCTGCTTCGTTCTTAGCGTCAACCTCTTCACGGTGCTTCTTATCTTCTGCGGCGTACTGCTCTGCTTCCTTAACAGCCTTGTCGATATCTTCCTTGCTCATTGAGGTTGAGTTCTGAATCTGAATCTTCTGCTCCTTGCCTGTACCGAGGTCTTTTGCAGATACATTAACAATACCGTTTGCATCAATATCAAATGTTACTTCAATCTGCGGGATACCACGCATAGCGGGAGCAATGCCTGTGAGAGCAAACAAACCGAGCTGCTTGTTATCTCTTGCAAATTCACGCTCACCCTGTAAAACATTGATTTCAACCTGTGTCTGGTTATCAGCGGCAGTTGAGAAAATCTGGCTCTTCTTTGTAGGAATTGTTGTGTTTCTCTCAATAATCTTTGTCATTACGCCGCCCATTGTTTCAACACCGAGTGAAAGAGGTGTAACATCGAGGAGAAGAAGTCCCTCTACCTCGCCGCCGAGAACGCCGCCCTGAATAGCAGCACCTACAGCTACGCACTCATCAGGGTTAATGCCCTTGAACGGCTCTTTGCCGATAAGCTTTTTAACAGCTTCCTGTACAGCAGGAATTCTTGAAGAACCGCCGACCATAAGAACCTTGTCAATCTGACTGATCTGTAAACCTGAATCAGAGAGAGCCGAACGAACCGGACCCATTGTAGCCTCTACAAGGTCTGCTGTAAGTTCGTCAAACTTAGCTCTTGTAAGTGTTAAGTCAAGGTGCTTAGGACCTGTCTGGTCTGCTGTAATGAATGGGAGGTTGATTGAAGATGTTGTAACGCCCGAAAGCTCTATCTTAGCTTTCTCTGCAGCCTCTTTGAAACGCTGCATAGCAACCTTATCTGATGAAAGATCAATACCTGTTTCGTTTTTGAATGATGTTACCATCCAGTCGATAATTCTCTTATCGAAGTCATCACCACCGAGGCGGTTGTTACCTGCTGTTGCAAGAACTTCCTGAACACCGTCGCCCATCTCAATGATAGATACATCGAATGTACCGCCGCCGAGGTCATATACCATAACCTTCTGGTCTTTTTCTTTATCTATACCGTATGAAAGTGCAGCTGCTGTAGGCTCGTTGATAATTCTCTTTACATCAAGACCTGCAATCTTACCTGCATCCTTAGTAGCCTGACGCTGTGCGTCTGTAAAGTAAGCAGGAACTGTAATAACTGCCTGTGTTACCTTTTCGCCGAGGTATGCTTCAGCGTCTGCCTTTAACTTTGAAAGAATCATAGCTGAAATTTCCTGCGGTGTGTACTGCTTGCCGTCAATTGATACTTTATATGATGTACCCATTTCTCTCTTAATAGAAGAAACTGTCTTGTCAGGGTTTGTGATAGCCTGGCGCTTTGCAACCTGACCTACCATACGCTCGCCGTCTTTTGAGAAAGCAACAACGGAAGGAGTTGTTCTTGCGCCCTCGGCGTTAGGAATAACTACAGGCTCGCCGCCTTCGATAACTGCTACACATGAGTTTGTTGTACCTAAATCTATACCTATTGTCTTTGCCATAATGAATTCCTCCTGAATATATTTGTTTTACTTTTATACTGATTTATTTATATAAAGGTCTTAGTCGCAATTTGCAACCTGAACCATTGCATGACGAATGATTTTATCGCCGATTTTGTAACCTGTCTGGAACACCTGTGAAATACAGTTCTTTTCAAAATTCTCATCGTCAATCTTTGAGATTGCGTTGTGAATTTCCGGATTAAACTCCTCGCCCTGCGCACCGAAAGGCTCAACCTTGAGCTTTTCAAGCGACTTTGCAAGCTGATTTGAAATAAGCTCAATGCCCTTTAAAATTTCGGGGTCACAATCTTTTAAATTTGTAATAGCCATCTGAATACTGTCTGCTACAGGCAAAAGCTCTGTAACCGCCTTTGCTGTTGCGTCATCATAAATAGAAAGCTTTTCGTTTGCTGTACGCTTGCGGTAGTTGTCATACTCGGCACAAAGGCGAAGATATTTGTCTTTCTGTGAGTTGAGCTCCTCCTCAAGTTCAGCTATTTTTTTGGCGGTTTCATCAATCTCTTCCGTAACCGCTTCAGCTGTCTGTTCGGATGTATTCTCGTTTACAACAGCTTCGTCTTTTGTCACTTCTTTTTTCTTTGACATATTACCTTTCCTTTCTATATTAATGCTCTATAAGCTCGCTTATTATTTTACTTACACATTCGCTTATACATTCTATAATCGAAATCACTCTGCCGTAATCCGTTCGTATCGGAGCTATTACGGCAAGCGTACCGGACGGTGTATCTTTTACGCTGTAGCTTGAAGAAATTACCGAGCTGTACGCAAGTTCTATACGGCTGTTTTCTGTACCTATACTTACCGAAGTACCTATCGGCAGGCTTGTAAGAACACCTGCAAGATCTCCTTTTCTTGAAAGAAGTTCAATTACATTTCTTGCCGCAAGAAAATTTACATTCTGCATAAACAACGGCTTTGTCTGACCGCTCAAAAAGATTCCGACTTCGTTTGCCTTGTCTGCCGCATCTTTTATCGCCGTAAGCACACTTGGCATAAAGAGCGATAACTCGCCAAATCTTGCCGCTGCCGTCTGTATAAACGGACGATTTATCGAAGAAAGCCTTACTCCGTCAAACAATTCGTTAAGTGCTTTGTCAAACACTTCAAGGATTTCGGGAGTGATTATAAATTCGCATCTGAAAAGCTGATTTTTTATAATGCCGTTTGAGGCAATTACAACAGTCATTGCCGTGTGCGAACCCGTCTGCACAAAGCTGATTTTGTGAACCCTGCTTTCTGCGGAATTCGGTGCTGTGGCAACTGCGGTAAGTCCTGTCAGCTCCGAAAGAAGATCTGCCGCCGATTTTAAAATATTTTCGGGTGATTCGGCATTTCTGTAAAGTTTATCCTCCACAAGTTCTCTGCCCCGCTGTGACACCGCCACAATCTTCATAAGATTGTCAACATAGTATCTGTAGCCCTGCTGAGTAGGTATTCTGCCTGCCGATGTATGCGGCTGAACAAGATAACCCTTTTGTGTGAGGTCTGCCATATCATTTCTTACCGTAGCCGATGAAACTTTTAAATCCGTTTCGTCTATCAGAGTTTTTGAACCTACAGGCTCACCTGTCTTTATAAAGTTTTCAACAACAGCCGAAAGAATTTTTTGCTTTCTTTCCGCAAGCTCCATAGGTATCACCTCTCTGCCTGCGTTTTTTGTTGTTTTAGCACTCTCTGTGTGCGAGTGCTAACTCTTATGCTTATACTATAATCTTAAAGTCAGCAAAAGTCAAGAGTTTTATCAGAAAAATTTTACTTTTCAAAAACTTTTCACAAATCCGTCACCATTATTGACATTTCAGCGCAAAATATACTATAATGGAAGTTATATTGACAAATACACCCTTAACTACACAAAATGGCTTAAATTAGCCGTAATTTTGATACAACTAAGATACAAAAGAGGTTATTATGAGAATCGGTTACTTTTTCAGAGTTTGCTCCGGCGCAACATTCAGCAAACTTTCCGGCGCAATAAATACCGTTCACACAAAATCCGGCAAAAACAAAGCCGGCATTTTCTTTGATATGGTAGGTTGCTTTTTTAAATACAGAGCGGGATATAATGACTATGTTCTGTTTGAATACTACAATATGACTGCAGACCAACGCAAAACGTATATGACACGCTTTAAAAACAAGCGTTTTATGTTAATGCAGAACGATCTTACAAGTGCCGAAATATTTAACGATAAAAGATTATTTGATACCAGATTTGCAAAATATCTTGGCAGACGGGTACTTGTAATTGAGGAAAAGATTACTTTGGAGCAATTCAGCGAATTTATTAAGCCTTGGGATGTTTTCATTGCAAAGCCTGCTTTCGGCGAATGCGGCAAAGGCATTGAAAAACTTGTTAAAGCGGACTTTAAGAGTGACGAAGAATTTTATAATTATGTTTTTGACAAAGAAAACGAATTCGGTGTACTTGAAGAGGCAATAAAACAACACCCCGATGTTTCAAAAATTTATCCTCACTCAATTAACTGCTTAAGAATTGCCACACTTGTGGTAGACGGCAAGCCGAATATTTTGTATGCGGTGTTTAAAACAGGAAATAACGGTAAATTTGTAGATAATCTTGAAAATGGCGGTTTTGCCTGTCACTTTGACCTCGATACAGGTACGGTAACAGGGCCGGGACATACTTCCGATATGGAAATTGCATACGAACACCCGTATTCGGGAATAAAATTTAAAGGTTTTAAAATTCCTTACTGCGAAGAGGTCAAGGAGCTTGTTAAAAATGCGGCACTGGAAGAACCCGAATTTAAGTATTGCGGTTGGGATGTATGCATTTCGGAGAACGGACCTGCGATTATCGAGGGCAATGACTATGCGGCATACGACTTTCCGCAGTTACCCGACGAAGATACTCCAAAGGTCGGATTAATTTCAATTATAAAGCAGTATATTCCCGACCTTAAACTTTAAATCATTAATACATTAGATTTATAGGAGATCAACAAATGGAAACCATAAAATCCTTTTACTTTATATTATGGGCAATAATCGCTCTGTATATGTTCGTATCGGCAAAAAAGCTCGGTTCTTTGTGCTACATCATCGGGGGTTTTTTCAGCTTTATGACTGTATGGTACGCTATGAACAGTTTTTCGGGAATTGCAATGTTTGACGGTGTGCTCGGCATTGTGTTTAAATGTGTAGTAGGTGCTTTCCTGCTCGGCTTTGTACTGATTTATGTAATCGGTAAACTAAAA
>OHNI01000607.1_pt1 | contig 11443 bp, 7 predicted proteins | sample 1569501 | NCBI WGS metagenome assembly OHNI01 (sample SAMEA3879542, study PRJEB24766) | human gut metagenome | biome: human-associated habitat; feature: feces | place: USA | collected 1985/1987
TTTATACAGATCATAAAACGGAGTTCCTTTTTCAATGATCAGCGAATAGGCAGAAATATGTTCCGGTTTCAGACGGCAGACTTTCTGCAGGGAATCCGCATAAGTTGCCGTGTGCTGTCCCGGCAGTGAGCTCATTAGATCCACATTAATATTGGAAAATCCCCCTGCTCTTGCAAGTTCATAAGTTTTCAGGAACTGTTCCCATGTATGGATACGCCCTAACATTTTCAGTTCAACATTCTGTGCAGACTGCAATCCCAAACTGATCCGGTTGATCCCGGACTGTCTGTACACTGCAAATTTCTGCGCTGTAACAGTTCCGGGATTGCACTCAACAGAGACTTCCGCATCCGGCAGCAGCGCAAAATTTTTATGCACGGCATCCATGATCTCTGCCATATCCGACTCCCACAGCCACGATGGCGTGCCGCCACCAATATAGACTGTTGAAACCACATAATCCCTGCAATGTGCCCCATAATAGAAAATTTCTTTGCAAAGTGCCTTCACATATTGTCTCTGTGTATCTTCATCTGCCGGGAAAGAAAGGAAATCACAATAATTACATTTCCGGACACAGAACGGGATATGTATATATAATTCCAGTTCCTTTTTTTCCATATTTAATCCTCATCCAGTTTTAAAACACTCATAAATGCTTCCTGCGGGATCTCGACATTTCCGACCTGACGCATACGTTTCTTTCCTTCCTTCTGTTTCTCCAGAAGCTTTTTCTTACGGGAAATATCACCGCCGTAACATTTTGCCAGGACATCCTTGCGCATGGCCTTAACCGTTTCACGAGCGATGACTTTTCCGTTTACGGCTGCCTGAATCGGGATTTCAAACAGATGTCTCGGAATCTCTTCTTTCAGACGCTCACACATTTTACGGCCTCTGTCGTATGCACTGTCTTTGAATACAATAAAGGATAAGGCGTCCACCATCTCCTTATTAATAAGAATATCCAGTTTGACAAGGTCGGAACGGACATATCCTTTCATTTCATAATCAAAAGAGGCATATCCGCGGGACCGCGACTTTAATGCATCAAAGAAATCATAAATAATCTCATTCAGTGGCATATCATATTTGATCACGGCACGGGTTGCTTCAATATAATCCATGCTGATATAAATACCGCGGCGTTCCTGACAAAGCTTCATAATTGCCCCGACATACTCGCTGGTTACCATGATCTCTGCCGATACAAACGGTTCCTCCATATATTCAATCTCCGAAGGGTCCGGCAGATTGGACGGATTGGTCAGGTCAAACACTTCTCCGTTGGTCTTGTGCACCTTATAAATAACACCGGGTGCCGTAGTCACAAGATCCAGATTAAACTCACGCTCTAAACGCTCCTGAATAATCTCAAGATGCAGTAATCCCAGAAATCCGCAGCGGAATCCAAATCCCAGGGCAAGGGATGTCTCCGGTTCATACTGTAACGATGCATCATTGACCTGCAGTTTTTCAAGCGCATCCCGCAGATCCGGATACTTGGCAGAGTCTGCCGGATATAATCCGCAGTACACCATCGGATTGACCTTTTTATATCCCGGAAGCGGTTCTGCACACGGGCGGTCGAGCTCTGTCACAGTGTCTCCGACACGTGTATCGCGCACATTTTTAATGCTCGCCGCGATATATCCAACCATACCTGCGGAAAGCTCGTCACACGGAATAAACTGCCCGGCACCGAAATATCCCACTTCTGTCACCAGATCCTCGGCTCCTGTGGCCATCATTTTGATTTTGGTTCCCACTTTGACGGTACCTTCCTTGATCCTGCAGAAAACAATTACCCCCTTATAGGAATCATACAGCGCATCGAAGATCAACGCCTTAAGCGGTGCCTTCGGATCTCCGGCAGGTGCCGGAATCTTTGTCACGATCTGTTCAAGCACTTCCTCAATATTCAGTCCAGTCTTTGCAGAAATACGCGGGGCATCCATTGCCTCAATACCAATCACATCCTCGATTTCCTGTGCGACCTCTTCCGGGCGTGCACTCGGCAGATCTATCTTATTAATAACCGGAAGTACATCCAGATCATGATCCAGTGCCAGATAGACATTGGCAAGTGTCTGGGCTTCCACCCCCTGTGCGGCATCCACAACCAGGATGGCACCATCACACGCTGCAAGACTCCGGGATACTTCATAATTAAAATCCACGTGTCCCGGCGTATCAATCAGGTTAAAAATATATTCCTCTCCATCCTTTGCCTGATAAATGATGCGCACTGCCTGGGATTTGATCGTGATTCCCCTCTCACGCTCCAGATCCATATTATCGAGAACCTGTGCCTGCATCTCACGGCTGGTCAGCGTTCCTGTTTTTTCTATGATTCGATCCGCAAGTGTAGACTTACCGTGATCAATATGGGCAATAATACAAAAATTACGAATTTTGCTCTGATCGATTGACATCTTATTCCTCTTTTTCTTTCTACTATAATTTATCGTTTGATAAGTACGGTCCATCAGATGCTGATAGAACCTACGCAATGTTACATTATACCGAAAACAGGTCTATAAATCAAACATTGACATCCACTTTTTCCATAATACCTGTTTGGTATCATCGTCCGCAAATGCCGAATGCAGCGAAGCCATATAAATTTTCTCACACATCGGCTCTTGAAACATCCCGGCTTCTGCCAGACGCATATATTCATCCGTACAGCTGGTATCGCTGACGGTACGGTTGTCCGTATTGATGGAAAGCAAAATTCCGGCATCGTAAAATTCCCGGAACGGATAGTCTGTAAAATCCGTGACCGCCTTTGTCTGCAGATTACTCGTCGGACACAGTTCCACTCCGATCTTTTTCTCTGCAACTTCCTTCTTTAATTCCTCGTCCCCGCTCATGGCAATTCCGTGACCGATCCGCGATGTTCCCAGTTCAATGGCCGTACGGATTTCTTCCCTGCTTCCACATTCTCCTGCATGGATGGTATATGGCATGCCATATTTTTTTGCAGTGGCAAATACGTCCGCAAACGCTGCTGTCGGGTACGCCTTTTCATCCCCTGCCAGATCACAGGCAACAACACCGTTTCCGAGAAATTCCCGCGCTTCTTTTAACATGGCAATATTTTTTTCGGTTTCCAGATTGCGCATGGTGCAGACAATCATTCCGGTCAGGATGTCCGCTTTTTCTTCTGCTTTTTTCAGGCCATCTCGGACGCTCTCTAAGATTTCCCGGACCGAAAGCCCCTGCTCCATGGAAAATGCAGGTGCAAAACGCACTTCCAGATACTTGACCTGTTCTTTTGCTGCAGAAAGTGCCAGATCCTGTGCTGCTGCCGAAAGTCCCTCCTTCGTCTGCAGGCAGCCAAGCGGCAGTTCAAACTTCTCCAGATACTCTGCCAGTGAACTGCAGTCCATCGGTGCCACCAGTTTTTCCCGCAGTTCTTCCAGCCCCAGCGGCTCTTTCCCCTCCTGCTGCATCAGTTTCTGGATCAGGGGCAGGCTCATCGAACCGTCCAGATGACAGTGCAGCTCTATTTTTGGCATATTGTGTGCAATAAATCGATTCATCATCGGCTTTTCCCTCTCTTCTGCAAACTATAACAACGGAAGAAGTGATGTGCCGATCGTATTTGCCGGCATCTGCACTCCAAAATTATCCGCAATGGTCGCCCCGATCACCGCAAATGTATCCTGTGTCGGGAGCGACCCGCTTCCCTGATCGGATGGCGAATACAAAAGCAGCGGCACCTGCTCTCTTGTGTGATCCGTGCCCTTATACGTTGGATCGTTTCCATGGTCCGCCGTGATCATCAGCAGATCCTCTTTTTTAAGCAGTGGCAGAAGTTCTCCAAGTTTTTTGTCAAACCTCTCGATTTCCTCTCCGTATCCGATCGGATTTCTCCGGTGTCCCCACAGGGCATCAAAATCGACCAGATTGGTAAAGCACAAACCGCAGAAATCGGATTGGGCCAGCGCAATGGTCTGGTCCATCCCATGGACACTGCTGGTCGAATGCAGACTTTTTGTAATTCCGTATCCGTCAAAAATATCATGGATCTTTCCGACTGCCAGCACGTCATATCCGGCTTCCTGAAGCGCATTTAACACCGTTGGTCCGGTCGGTTTCAACGCATAATCCCTGCGGTTACTGGTTCTGACAAACTCGCCTTTTTTCTTTCCCACATACGGGCGGGCGATCACGCGTCCCACCCTCCACTCATCACGCATCGTCAGTTCCCTGGCAATCTCACAGTAATGATACAGGGTCTCTAATCCCATCGTCTCCTCGTTCCCGCAGATCTGCAGAACCGAATCTGCCGATGTGTACACGATCAGCTTTCCTTCCCTGATTTCCTGCTCGCCGAGTTCCTCTAAAATCTTTGTTCCGCTTTCCGCCCGGTTTCCTATAATTTTTCTGCCGCATCTTTTTTCCAGTTCTGCGATCAGCTCCGGCGGAAATCCATGTTCCGTAAAGGTGATGAAAGGCTTTTTTGTTTCAATCCCCATCATCTCCCAGTGTCCAGTCATGGTGTCTTTTCCGTTGCTTTTTTCATTCAGTGCCGCATAATATCCAAGTGGATGTTCCTGCGGCTGTACCTGTTTTAAGGATTTCAGGTTTGCCAGCCCTAAAGATGCCAGATTTGGAATATAAAAATGTTCCACGGTCTGTGAAATATGCCCCAATGTATCGGCACCTTCATCTCCGAAGCGTGCGGCATCTGCCATCGCTCCCATTCCCATCGAATCGAGTACTATTACAAAAACACGTTTCAATCGTCTGTCCATGATTTACTCCCCTCCCTGTTTCTTAAGATTTTCCGGTCCAAAACTAAGAGGCAGCAGTTCCTCCAGCGTGTGTACTTCATAGTCCTCCTGGGACCTTGCAAGTACAATCTCAAAATCTCCCGGACAGAATTCCCGCATCACCTGTCTGCAGATTCCACACGGACTGCAAAGATCCGTACATTGGTTTTCCTCTGCCGTTTTGGGGTACAAAACACTTCCACCAACGATTGCAATCGCCTGAAATTCCCGCACACCCTCACTGACCGCCTTGTAAAATGCCGTACGTTCGGCACAGTTTGTTGCAGGATAGGAAGCATTTTCTATATTGCATCCCTGATACACAGTTCCGTTTTTGGCCAGAAGAGCCGCACCCACCTGAAAACGGGAATACGGTGTATACGCCCGCTTTCTCGCCTGAAACGCACTCCGGATCAGTTCTTTATAATCTGTCTGCATCTTTATCCTCCTGTATCAGCAACCGGATGGCATCCACAGTTGTAGCGATTGCCTGCGTTGTATCATGCACCTGCACGTTCGGCAGCCCCCTTTTTTCCCGCTCCTGATTGGCAAGGACAAGAAAGCAGGCGCCCACACGCACATGCAAAAAACTTCCGGCAATAAAAAGTGCCGCCGATTCCATCTCCGATGCCAGACATCCCATCCTAAGCCATGCCTGCCATTTCTGCGTGAGCTCATAACTTACCGGCATAATCTGCGGCTCATGCTGTCCGAAAAAGGAATCCTTGCTCTGTACAACGCCGACATGATGACGTATCCCGCGTTTTTTTGCTGCCTGTACCAGTGCAGTAGTCACTGTAAAATCCGGGACAGCCGGATATTCGACCGGTGCATACTCGCGGCTTGTCCCCTCCATCCGGATCGCTCCGTCTGCAATCACCAGATCTCCGCCAAGTATATTTTCCTGCATTCCGCCGCAGGTGCCTACACGCAAAAACGTGTGTGCACCGCATTTGGAAAGCTCCTCGATGGCAATCGCAGCCGACGGTCCGCCGATTCCGGTGGAAGTCACACTCACCCTGACGCCATCTAACGTTCCGGTGTAAGTCGTAAATTCCCGGTTATCTGCCACCTGCTTTGCATCCGTTAAAAATTCCGCAATCTTTGCACATCGTTTGGGATCTCCCGGCAGGATCACATACTTACCTATGTCCTGCGGTCCCACGCCTGTGTGATACTGTCTGCCTGAGCCTTCTGTATAATCAACCATAAAAATGCCCTCCTCATATAAGTACATTGTAACATTTACAGCCGTTATTTCAACACTTTTGCAAACAGATCTGCAAGTGGTTCCATCGCATTTTTTGCTTCCTCAAACGTATTCGTCTGTGCGCCCACTTCCACCAGCATGCTCTTCGGACAAAAATGCATATTAAAGCGGTACCCTTTTAGATAAATCCGCCTTGTAAAATCCGGATAATATTCCGCAGCGGCAAGCTGCATCTGAAACGAAAACGCCAGATTATCGGAAATATACGGATTTTTTAAATACGGAATATCCCCGGAAGCCGTTGTTCTGCTCAGTCCGTTAAAAAACATGATCTTTGCCATCTTTTTTCCGTTTTGCGTTGTCACCAGACGCGTGTTTTCTCCCACGCCGTCTCTATGTAAATCGATCACTACCTGAATCGATGGATTATCATTTATGATTTTCTGAATCGACGGGGCTGCCTTGGAATATGCATGATCCCGGTCGCCCACATCATATTCTCCTTTATGATGCATGACTTGAAATCCTTCCTCTTCCAACAATTCCGTCAGATAATCTCCCACTCCGACAACACCCGTTTTTTCATCTTTGGAATCGGCATACCGTTCCTGGGAATGGGTATGATAAATTAAAATCTGCGGACCGTCCACCGACTGGTCAATCTTTAGATCCGGTTTCATCAGCTTATCCACGTCCAACTGATTTTTCCCGATGGTCGTCGTATTATCGACCTGATAAAAGGTCTGTCTCAGATAATCAAAATCCTGCAGTATTTTGCGGTTGACAGAAACTTTTTTCCCGGAGGTTTCTGTTTTTTTCTCCGGCTTTTTAGACTCTTTTTGTATCGGGGTCTCGTCCACATTCTGGCTTTCCTGCTGCACTGGCTGTTCCGTTACCGCCTTTTCATTTTCCGCAATGATCTGCTTTGCCTGTTCATTTTCCTCTGCTGCCTGATTCTCATAATACGCCAGGTTTTCCTCCTGTGATTCATACCACAGCCGCTGCTCGTTTTGTGCAATTGCCGGATACATGGAAGCCGTCACATCCCGGTATATATTCGGAATTCCTTCCTCCTGCGCCCCCAGTACCCCCGGCACATAGAGATTAAGCACTCCGTTATAAAATTTCAGGGACAGATTCTGCCCCAGAAACTGCACCAGTCCGCCACCCCAGCAATACGCAAAAGCACAGACCAGCACAAAATCTATCGTCACCAGAAAAAGAAGCAATCGTCTCCTCACCCTATCACCACCTTGAGAGAATTATATGCCTTTTCTTTTGTCCCTATTCCTCTTTATCTCCCAGAAGCGCAATATTGAGTCCCTCCGAAATCAGAAAACTTAAATTTTTGATCGAGTCATCAATGTTTTTCGGTGTGACAAAAAGACCATTCAGCTGTGGCGAGAGCAGTTCCCTTGCCAGTTCCTGCCGCTCCCTCTCATCCAACTTCTGCAGATCCGAAAGCGATAATGCGGAAATAAATTCCGTCATGGCATCCGAGACAATCGTTGCCGCATCCACGACCGTCGGCACACCGAGAGAAATCACGGGAACGCCCACACTTTTGCGGTTGATGGCATTGCGGTGATTGCCGATTCCGCTTCCCGGCGTGATTCCCGTATCCGTCAGCTGGATCGTCCGTCCCAGCCGCCGGATGCTTCTTGCCGCCAACGCATCGACCGTGATCAGAAAATCCGGTTTCGTCTCTTTTACCACACCCTTTAAGATCTCCACACATTCCATACCGGTCTGCGCCATAACCCCCGGCACGATTCCGCTGACTTTTCCCACATCTTCTCTCTGGAATGCGTACTTTCCGAATTCATTCAGGATGTGGCGGGTGATAAATAAATTATCCACCACTCTCGGTCCCAGCGCATCGGGCGTCACTTCCCGGTTGCCCAGTCCGACAACCAGTGCCGCGACTTCCAGCCCCTTTTTTAAATTTTTTTCAATCTCTTTTCCCGGCAGAAGATTCCGCATGATCTTTGCCAGCTCCAAAGAAATATCCCTGTGGTATCCGGCATCTTCCTCGATCATCTCCGGCGCCTCGATCGTAATGTACGTCCCCTTTGGCCTTCCCATCGCAACGGATGCATTCTCGGTCTCGATCATCACGGTACTGACAATCACTCCATTTTCCCGCCGTTCTTCCAGAACACGGATGCCGCGCATATCTGCCTGGTCTTCCTGCAGCCGCTCCTGTGATTCGAGTGCCAGATCCGTGCGGATCGGATAACTATTTTCCAACATGCCTCTTCCTCCCCTTTTACCATATGCATTTTTGCAGAAATGGTTTCTGGAGATAGTATGTACGGCATAGATTTTTTTATGCCTGAAATTAAAAACCGCAGGGACATTCGTCCCTGCGGTTTATCTGTATTCCTCTGTTTCCGGATCAATTATTTACCAGCGTAAAGAGTTACTAACTTCTTTAAGTGGTCATACTCATCCTTAGAGTTCTTCTCAGCCTTTGCAAATAACTCAGCAGCTCTCTCCGGGTTGAACTTAGCAAGAGATGCATAACGGTTCTCACCCTTTAAGAATGCCTGATAATCGCCTGTAGGCTCCTTGCTGTCTAATGAGAATGCATCTTTGCCTTCTGCAGCAAGTGTTGGGTTGTAACGGAAGTTGAACCAGTATCCGGACTCAACAGCTAACTTCTCCTCGGTCTGAGCCTTGCTCATACCCTTCTTGATACCATGGTTGATACATGGAGCGTAAGCAATGATCAGTGATGGTCCCGGATAAGCCTCTGCCTCTGCAAGAGCCTTAACACACTGATTCATATCAGCACCCATAGAGATGTGTGCTACATATACATAACCATAGCTCATTGCGATACCGGCAAGATCCTTCTTCTTTGTCTCTTTACCACCGGCAGCGAACTGTGCGATCGCACCTGTAGGAGTAGACTTAGAAGACTGTCCACCTGTATTTGAGTAAACCTCAGTATCGAATACCATTACGTTGATATCCTTACCGGATGCTAATACATGGTCTACACCACCGAATCCGATGTCGTATGCCCATCCATCACCACCGAAGATCCACTGAGACTTCTTAGCGAGGAAATCTTTCTCTTTTAATACATTCTTGGAAGCATCGCATCCGCAAGCCTCTAATGCTGCTACTAACTTCTCTGTAGCTGGTCCGTTCTCGATACCGGAAGCGAATGTATCATTCCACTCCTTGATGGCATCCTTAACATCAGCCTTATCTGTGTTAGCTGCGATCTCATCCAGCTCGTTCTTTAATCTGTCACGGATTGCTCTCTGAGCAAGTAACATACCATAACCAAACTCTGCTGCATCTTCGAACAGTGAGTTAGACCATGCAGGACCATGACCCTTCTTGTTTGTTGTATAAGGTGTAGAAGGTGAAGAGTTTGCCCAGATAGAAGAACATCCAGTTGCATTTGCAATGTACATTCTGTCACCGAATAACTGGGTAATTAACTTAGCGTAAGGTGTCTCACCACATCCACCACAAGCTCCGGAGAACTCAAGTAATGGCTGACGGAACTGAGATCCCTTAACAGAGTTAAGTTTGAATTTCTCGATAACATCTTCCTTATCCTCAAGAGATACTGCGTAATCGAAGTACTTCTGCTCATCCTCATGTGCCTCGAATCCGGTCATTGTGATAGCCTGTACCTTATCAGGACATACGTTTACACAAGAACCACATCCTGTACAGTCGAATGCGGAAACAACGATTGCGAACTTGTAACCTGGCATCTGGTTGAGATCCTTCATCTGCATTCCTTCCGGAGCCTTAGCTGCCTCAGCCTCTGTCATAGCGACTGGACGGATTGCTGCATGAGGACATACATAAGAACACTGGTTACACTCGATACACTTGGTAGCATCCCATACAGGAACGTCTGTTGCAACACCACGCTTCTCGTATGCTGCTGTACCGGATGGAGTCCAGCCTGTCTCGTATTTCTTAACAACAGATACAGGAATTGTGTTACCCTGCTGTCCGTTGACTTTCTGCTGAATATCCTTAACGAAGTCAACAACTTCCTTGTTGTCTCCCTTAACTTCTACAGAGTAATCATCATCTGTGCAGTTCTTCCAGCTCTCTGGAACATCTACCTTAACGTATGCTGTAGCACCGGCATCGATTGCGTCGTGGTTCATCTTAACGACATCGTCACCCTTCTTAGCATAAGATCTTGTAGCTGCGTCCTTCATAAGCTTGATAACTTCCTCTTCCGGAATCAGCTTTGTCAGAGAGAAGAATGCTGACTGAAGTACAGTGTTGATACGGTTTCCAAGACCGATCTCTTTACCGATCTTTACACCATCGATGATGTAGAAGTTGATGTTGTTCTCTGCGATGTATCTCTTTACCTGACCCGGTAACTTCTCATCCAGTTCATCAACTGTCCACTGTGTATTGAACAGGAATGTACCGCCCGGTACCAGATCCTGAACCATGTTGTACTTGTAGATGTATGCTGTACAGTGACATGCTACGAAGTTTGCCTGAGAGATCAGGTATGTGGAACGGATTGGAGAATGTCCAAAACGTAAGTGGGAAATTGTAACACCACCGGACTTCTTGGAGTCATAATCAAAGTATGCCTGAGCGTACATATCTGTGTTGTCACCAATGATCTTGATGGAGTTCTTGTTGGCACCTACTGTACCATCTGCACCAAGACCCCAGAACTTACAGTTTGTAGTTCCTTCCGGAGTAGTAACAGGATTTTCCTTAACATCCAGGGAAAGATTTGTAACATCATCGATGATACCGATGGTAAATCTCTCTTTCTCTGTGTTGTTGTATACAGCGATGATCTGTCCAGGAGTAGTATCCTTAGATCCTAATCCGTAACGTCCGCTTGTAATTGCAACCTGATCGAACTTAGATCCCTTTAATGCAGCAACCACATCTAAGTATAATGGCTCACCAAGAGAACCTGGCTCTTTTGTTCTGTCTAATACTGCAATTCTCTTAACAGTATCCGGAATAGCCTCGATTAAAGCTTCCTTTACGAATGGTCTGTAAAGACGAACCTTAACAACACCGACCTTCTCGCCCTTTGCCATTAAGTAATCGATGGTCTCATCGATTGTCTCACATACAGAACCCATAGCAATGATGACACGGTCAGCATCAGCAGCTCCGTAGTAGTTGAACAGCTTGTAGTCTGTGCCGATCTTGGCATTTACCTTGTCCATATATTCCTGTACGATTGCAGGCAGCTCGTCGTATGTAGAGTTGCAAGCTTCTCTTGACTGGAAGAAGATGTCAGGGTTCTGTGCAGATCCCATTTCTACCGGATGATTTGGATTTAATGCATTCTTACGGAAAGCATCAACTGCATCCATATCTACCATATCTTTCAGATCTTCGTAATCCCAGGTCTCGATCTTCTGGATCTCATGAGATGTACGGAAACCATCGAAGAAGTTGATGAATGGAACTTTTCCTT
>OHNI01000618.1_pt1 | contig 11366 bp, 8 predicted proteins | sample 1569501 | NCBI WGS metagenome assembly OHNI01 (sample SAMEA3879542, study PRJEB24766) | human gut metagenome | biome: human-associated habitat; feature: feces | place: USA | collected 1985/1987
ATTATACCAAATAATATGTGCAATAGAAAGTTTTATTTATCGACAGCAAAAACCCCCGGCTTTCGCCAGGGGTCCGCTGTTGATGTATACTAAAACTAAGGGGATTAGATTCACTAACCTAGCCATTAGATTAGTGCAAAATTATTCAACATCCTGTAAGGCTTCCATATCTTCCTCACCGGTACGAATCTTGACAACCTTTGCCACATCGTATACGAAGATTTTTCCATCTCCGATATGTCCGGTATAAAGTGCCTTCTTTGCTGCAGCCACTACGCTGTCTACTGGGATCTTGCTTACAACAACCTCTACCTTAATCTTTGGAAGTAAGGTTGCATCGACTTCAGCACCACGGTAACGCTCGCCGGAGCCTTTCTGGATACCACAACCCATAACCTGTGTACAGGTCATTCCCGTAACACCCAGATCGTTCATTGCTTTCTTCAAATGATCATATCGGGAAAGCTTTGCAATAATAACCACTTTGTACATGCCGGTTGCATCCTTTGGCACGGTGGAAACCACCTTGACTGCTGCATCTCTCTTTGCCGTAGAAGCCTGTGCATATTCCGGTGTACCCAGATCTGTATTTTCATTGACATCCATGGTCATTGTGTTGGAAACATCCATGATGGAGAATCCTGAGTAAGCAGATGCAAGTCCATGCTCCATGGAATCAAGACCGACAATTTCTTCTTCCTCGCTCACACGGAGTCCAATAGTCTTCTTAATTACAACAAATGCAATCGTAATTGTAACTGCGGTCCATGCAGCTACCGTAACAAAACCTAATAACTGAATACCAAGCTGCTTCAATCCGCCACCATAGAAGAGACCAACAACCGAGTCATTTCCCGGAGCAGATTTCGTAGCAAATAAACCAACGGCGATGGTACCCCAGATACCATTCATCATATGTACAGCTACCGCACCAACCGGATCGTCCACATGAAGCTTATAATCCAAAAGCCATACACCAAAGCAAACCAGTAAACCGGAAACAAAACCAATACAGATTGCACCGAAACAATCGGTCACATCACAAGGAGCGGTAATTGCTACAAGTCCTGCAAGTGATGCATTCAGGCACATTGATACATCAGGTTTACCATATTTAAGCCATGTAAAGATCATACATACAACTGTTGCAACTGCCGGAGCTACGGTCGTTGTAAGAAATACGCTGGCAAGCTGTGAACCGGAAGTACATGCAGCGCCATTAAATCCATACCAGCCAAACCAGAGAATAAAACATCCAAGGCATCCAAGTGGAAGATTGTGTCCTGGGAATGCGTTGACTTTTGTAATCTTCCCAGACTTATCTTTTGAGAACTTTCCAATACGTGGTCCAAGCATTGCTGCACCGATGAGTGCTGAAATACCACCAACCATATGAATGGCACAGGAACCTGCAAAATCGTGGAATCCAAGCTGTGATAACCAGCCGCCGCCCCAGATCCAGTGTGCTTCAATCGGATAAATCAATGCCGAAATTACTGCTGAATAAATACAGTAGGATAAGAATTTTGTACGCTCTGCCATAGCACCTGATACAATCGTTGCTGTAGTTGCACAGAATACTAAGTTAAACACAAAATTCGAAAAATCAAAATTTGCATAACTGGTAAAGATATCAAATCCCGGTTTTCCGATAAAACCAAGAACATCTTCTCCCAGCAATAATGAAAAACCGATCAGGATGAACATTACGGTACCAATACAGAAGTCCATCAGGTTCTTCATCAAAATGTTGCCTGCATTCTTTGCTCTGGTAAAACCGGTTTCTACCATGGCAAAGCCTGCCTGCATCCAGAATACCAGTGCGGCACCGATCAGAAACCAGATGCCAAACATATTTTCATTGATAAAACTTACAATTTGTTGTTTATCCATAACAATCTCCTCCCTATATAGAAAAAGAGACACTTCCCCAAATTCCACAGCTTCGTGGTTCTGAAAAAATGTCTCTTTTTTATTTTGTAAGATGTTTGTAAAAAATGTTCCTTAAATCTTTGGATTAAACTTCAAAGATCAGATCTCCATAAGATGGCATTGGCCATAAATCCTTGTCAACGATCATCTCCAGCTTATCTACCGGTGCACGGAGTGCATCCATAGCAGATTTCACCTCATCCCTGTAATATACAGCCTGTTCCTTACCTTCACCCATTTCTGTTCCCTTTGCAGTAACAGTTTCCAGACTCTTGAGTGCTTTCTGTGTCTCAGCAAGCAGGGAGGATGTCTCTGTCAAAATATCTGTCTGTGCGCTGACATCTGCAGATGCACATGCACTCTTTACAGTTGCAATTGACTGTCCAAGTTCTGTTGTGTACTTGATAACAGCCGGAATAATCTGCTTTCCAGCGATGTCAATCATGGCTTTTGCTTCGATATTGATGGTCTTTGCATATGTCTCGTACTCGATCTCTACACGGGATTCAAGCTCAGACTTGGTAAATACTCCAAATTTTTCAAATGCAGCTACAGATTCCGGAGCTGTATATGCAGGAATTGCATCTACCATGGACTTGATATTTGGAAGTCCACGCTTCTGGGCCTCTGCAACCCATTCCTCAGAGTATCCGTTTCCGTTGAATACGATTCTCTGATGTTCGATGGCATATTTCTTGATCAGATCATGTGCTGCAAGCTCGAAATCGTCTGCTTTTTCAAGAACGTCACAGGCATCTGAAAATGCCTCCGCAACGATGGTATTTAACACGATATTTGCCTGTGCAACAGAATCCTGGGAACCAACCATACGGAACTCAAATTTGTTTCCGGTAAAAGCAAACGGTGATGTACGGTTACGATCAGTCGCATCCTTCATGAAATCCGGAATGGTCTTAACACCGGTTTCAAGTTTTTCACCTTCCAGACTGTGTGTTGCTGTACCTGTGCTGATCAGCTGATTTAATACGTCTCCAAGCTGATCTCCAAGGTAAATGGACAGGATCGCTGGCGGTGCCTCGTTTGCTCCTAATCTGTGATCGTTTCCCACATCAGCTGCCGCTGCACGAAGAAGTGCTGCATGCTCATCAACTGCCTTTAAAATACAGGTAAGTACCAGTAAGAACTGTACATTCTCATGTGGTGTCTTACCAGGCTCAAGCAGATTGATTCCATCATCTGTTGTAATGGACCAGTTGTCATGCTTTCCGGAACCGTTGACACCTGCGAATGGTTTCTCATGAAGCAGACACTGTAAACCGTGACGTCCGGCAACCTTCTTTAAGGTTTCCATAATAATCTGGTTGTGATCAACTGCTACGTTACACTCTGCATAAATTGGTGCCAGCTCATGCTGTGCCGGAGCTACTTCGTTATGCTGTGTCTTTGCAGCTACGCCAAGTTTCCAGAGTTCTTTGTTGACATCCTTCATGTAGGCTGCAATTCTCTCGCGGATTGCTCCGAAATAGTGATCGTCCATCTCCTGTCCCTTTGGAGGCATTGCCCCGAAAAGAGTACGTCCGGTAAAGATCAGATCCTTACGCTGTAAATACTTCTGACGATCTACAATGAAGTACTCCTGCTCCGGTCCAACGGAAGGGGTAACTTTCTTTGATGTCGTATTTCCAAACAGTCTTAACAGACGGATAGACTGTGTATCGATTGCTTCCATGGAACGAAGAAGTGGTGTCTTCTGATCCAGTGCCTCTCCTGTGTAAGAACAGAAAGCAGTTGGAATACAAAGAGTGGCTCCTGCTGCGTCCTGACGAACGAAAGCAGGTGATGTACAATCCCATGCTGTATATCCTCTTGCCTCAAAGGTCGCACGAAGTCCTCCTGACGGGAAGGAAGATGCATCCGGCTCGCCCTTGATCAATTCTTTACCGGAAAAGCTCATCAGAACCTTGCCATTTGGCATTGGCGCAGTAATAAAGGAATCGTGTTTCTCTGCAGTCACACCGGTCAGAGGCTGGAACCAGTGGGTATAATGGGTAGCACCTTTCTCGATAGCCCACTCCTTCATCTCATGTGCGATGACGTCTGCGGTCTCAAGATCAAGTTCTTTTCCCTCATCCATGACTTCATGGAGTTTCTTGTAAACTTTTTTTGGAAGACGTTCCTGCATGACCGTGTCATTGAATACGTTCTCGCCAAAAATGTCTGCAACGTTAAAATAATCACTCATTTTTTACAACATCCTTTCTTTTCACAATCAAATCCCCTGATTGTACGCTTATTTACCAAACATAAGTCATTTTACTAAAAAAGGGCATTCCAATAGCTATATTGGAACGCCCTCGTTCTTAACTCATGTTTAACCTAAAACTAAGATACCTCTTTCCAACACAAAATGCAACCTCTTTTTTGAAGTTTTTTACATTTTATACAATTTGACGTTTTTCTCTCAAATTCTACTTCTTTTTTGTTTATTTCTTCACGAAAAAAGGAAGTGTCAAACGGCACTTCCTTTTTTGATTCCTGTTATTATTCAGCTTTTCCAACAGAACCGAACAGTTCCATCTTTTCCTTAACAGTAGCTTTGATTGCATCTGCACCAGGAGCAAGAAGCTTACGAGGATCAAATCCCTTGCCCTCTAAGTCCTTACCAGCCTCAATGTATTTACGTGTAGCATCTGCGAAAGATAACTGGCACTCTGTATTAACATTGATCTTAGATACACCAAGAGAGATTGCTTTCTTGATCATATCAGCCGGGATACCTGTACCCCCGTGAAGAACCAATGGCATAACACCGGTCTTAGCCTGGATTGCATCGAGAGTCTCGAAGCTTAATCCCTTCCAGTTTGCAGGATATTTTCCATGAATGTTACCGATACCGGCAGCAAGCATATCAACACCAAGATCAGCGATTGTCTTGCACTCGTCCGGATCTGCGCACTCACCCATACCAACAACACCGTCTTCTTCTCCACCGATGGAACCAACTTCACACTCGATAGAAAGTCCTAAGTTGTGTGCTACATTTACTAATTCTGTAGACTTTGCAAGGTTCTCCTCAAATGGATAATGAGATCCGTCGAACATGATGGATGTGAATCCTGCTTTAATACACTTGTAGCATCCTTCGTATGTTCCATGATCCAGATGAAGTGCTACAGGAACTGTGATTCCAAGTTCCTCATCCATAGCCTTAACCATAGCTGCTACGGTCTTGAAACCTGTCATGTACTTACCAGCACCCTCAGATACACCAAGGATTACAGGACTCTTTAATTCCTGTGCGGTAAGAAGAATGGACTTTGTCCACTCCAGGTTATTGATATTGAACTGACCAACTGCATAGTGGCCTGCTTTTGCTTTTTTGAGCATTTCTGTTGCAGATACTAACATTTGTATTTCCTCCTAATCATAAGTTACCTAGATTATAGTACACTTTTCCCCAAAAATAAAGTTAATTTTTTAACAAAATATTTCAACTCTCTGCTTCAAATTTCGGATGACTACTTCCCGGTGTGCTCCGCCGAATTCACCGTCGAGTGTCCACGGTACTTCTTCCTTCGCCGTAATGTGTACGGCATCGGTTTTAAACGAATAAATCAGATCCGAATCATCAATCATATTTGTCAGGCAGGCAAGGATTTCATTCAGCTCAATCGGATTCTTCGGATTGCGGATCAAAGTCACTTCAAACAGACCGTCATCAAGTTTTACATCATTTCCGGTCATTCCCTTAAAGCCCCCGACAGAAACGGAATTGGTAACCATTCCGTATATAAATTCATCCTGAAACACTTTTCCGTCATATTCCACCTGCATACGGAACGATGGAATGTCCCGAAGCTGTTTGACACCCTCCATAATATATGCCACGTGCCCGAAAATATTTTTCAGCTGCTGGGATGTCTTATAGGAAACCTCTGTAAACAGACCAAAAGCTGCTATATAGACAAAGGTATCCGAATTGAAATCTCCGATATCACATGGAAATCTGTTTTGTCCAACCGCACGTTCCGCTGCCTTTAGCATCTCCTTCGGGATTCCGAGAGAATTGGCAAAGTCGTTTGTACTTCCGGCCGGAATATATCCAATCGGAATATGCAGCTTCGCCTGCATCAGCCCGGTCATCACTTCATCAAGTGTTCCGTCACCCCCACTGCAGACAATACGGTCATATCCCGCACCCTCTTCCACCACCTTGCGCGTCGCATCTGCCTGTGCCTGTGTGGTATAAATTGTCACGTCAAATCCTGCCTTCACCATCATGTCCACAATATCTACAAGATGATTTTTAATCTGTCCTTTTCCTGCATGCGGATTAAAAATAAATAATAGCTTCTGGCTCATACGTAGTTCCCCTTTATATAAGATTTTCTGCAATTGCGGCAAGTTTCCGTAATCTGTGATTCACACCAGATTTTCCGACCGGTGGATCAAGATAAGTTCCCAGTTCCTTTAAAGTTGCCTCGGGATAATCCAGACGTGCCTGTGCAATCTCCGCCAGCGGTTCTGGAATGTTGTCAAACCCTATGGTATCCCGGATCCTCTTGATATCTTCCATTTGTTTCACTGCTGCATTCACCGTTTTGTTGATATTTGCAGTCTCACAGTTTACCTTGCGGTTCACAGAATTGCGCATCTCCTTTAAAATTCTTACATTTTCCAGATTCATCAAAGATACATAAGCTTCCATGACATTCAGCAGATCCACAATCTGTGAACCTTCTTTCAGGTAAACCACCATACGCTCTTTGCGTTCTACAATCTTAGGCTCCGTCTCAAAAAATTCCATCAGTTCTTTCAGCTGCTGTGCCTGTTCAAGCGTATGGCAGACAATTTCAAAATGATAGGATTTATTCGGATCACTGATCGATCCCGCTGCCATAAATGCTCCACGGATAAATGCTCTCTTACAGCATGTCTGCTGCACCAGCATCCCATCCGCTCTCCGGTGATTTATTTTCCGGGACCGGTACGGTTCCTGATCCCAGTGCAGTGTCTGCATGATCTGTAAAACCTCCTGTTTCTCTCCAAATATTTTTTGCAACAGCAGACCATATTTTGTCTGCAGCAAAGAATTTTCGTTGGAAACTACAAGCTTTCCCTCTTCATCCAGCATGCCTTCCAGTTCCAGTATTCCTGCCAGTTCTGCGATCTGGCAATGTCTGCTCCGTCCGAACTGTTTTGCCAGTTCCTCTTTTACTTCACTCGAAAACGACATCCTATTTTCCTCTCAGTGCATCTTTCCCGATATCGCGATGTTCAATTTTCAATCCGTATTCCCGGTTTTTTGTCTGACTCAGACGCTTGTACAATTCATTGGCAAGTGTGACGGAACGATGTTTTCCTCCGGTGCATCCGATGGAAATTACCAGCTGATTCTTGCCCTCGGAAATATAGTGTGGAATCAGAAATGTCACCATATCTTCCAGCTTGTTTAAAAAGATCTTTGCCTCATCATATTTCATGACATACTGCTGGATTTCCACATCATTTCCTGTCTTCGGACGAAGTTCTTCCACATAATACGGATTTGGCAGAAACCGCACATCCATGACGATATCAGAATCTGCCGGAATTCCATACTTGAATCCAAAAGAAAGGATCGTAACATACATGCTGTTAAATTCTTCATCCTGTACAAAGATCTTTTCCAGTTCTGTTTTTAATTCTCTCGTAAGCAGACGGCTGGTGTCGATAATATAATCCGCTTCTTTTTTCAGAAATTCCATTTTCTGACGTTCCCGCATGATTCCCTTATCCACACGCTCTCCCTGTGCCAGCGGATGGCTTCTTCGGGTCTCTTTATAGCGTTTTACAAGAACCGCATCCTCTGCATCCAGAAACAGCACTTCATACTGGACATCCTTACTTTTTAAAATTTCCAGCATATCCTGCACTTTATCCAGATTTTCACCGCTCCGCGCATCAATTCCGATCGCCACATTTTTCATCTGCGTATCAAAATTTGTTGCAAAATCCACAAGTTTATCCAGAAGCGGAATCGGAAGATTATCGATACAAAAGAATCCCATATCTTCCATCATTTTCATTGCTGTACTTTTTCCGGCTCCTGACATGCCCGTCACAATTACAAATCTCATCTAGAACTCTCCTATCATTTTCACTTCCGGTTCAAGTGTCACACCATACTGTTTTTTCACACGTTCCTGTACATCTTTCATCAGCTGCAAAATCTCTGCTGCGGTGGCATTTCCTCTGTTTATCACAAATCCGCAGTGTTTTTCGGAAACCTGGGCATCCCCAACGGCATAGCCTCTCAGCCCGGCATCCATAATCAGTTTTCCTGCAAAATAGCCTTCCGGACGCTTAAACGTACTGCCTGCACTTGGATACTCCAGCGGCTGCTTCTCCACACGTTTTTCCCTGAGTTCTGCCATCTTTGCACGGATCTCCTGCTCCGGTGCCGGCGTCAGGGACAACTCTGCCTCCAGTACCAGAAAATGATTCTTGGGAATACAGCTGTGCCTGTAGGACAGATCCAGTTCCTCCCGTGAGAGTACCTTTTGCTCACACTCCGGGGTAAGCACTGTCACCTGCCGGATGACATCTTTCATTTCTCCGCCATAGGCACCCGCATTCATGGTCACTGCACCGCCTATGCTTCCCGGAATTCCGGCAGCAAATTCCATGCCGCCCAGACCGGCAGCTGCCGCTTTTGCAGCCACCTGGGAAAGCAGGGCACCTGCCTGCGCACGCAGGATATTTCCCTGCACTTCCACCGCATTCATCTGTGCCCCGACTTCAATAACAAGTCCACGGATTCCTTTGTCTCCAACCAGAAGATTACTTCCGTTTCCGATCACTGTCACTGCATGCCCTTTCTTTTTAGCCAGGCCAAGAATTACCGGAAGTTCCTGTTTCTTTGGACACACGTAAAGATCCGCAGGACCTCCCACGCGAAATGTCGTGTGTTTTTTCATCGGTTCCTGCTGATATACGACCAGCTCAGGCAATGCCGCCCTGATTTCTTCAAGCCACTGATCCATTATGCCTCCTTCAGGAAAGCCACATAGCCGTGCAATGCCTCATACAGATCCACTTTGCTGATGATTTCCCATGGTGCATGCATATTCAGTACGGCAACTCCGCTGTCAATAACATTCATGCCATAATTTGCAAGAATATATGCGATGGTTCCGCCGCCGCCCTGATCTACTTTTCCAAGTTCTGATGTCTGGAACGATACATCATTATCATCAAAAATTCTGCGCAGTCTTGCAATATACTCTGCATTTGCATCATTGGAACCTGATTTTCCTCTGGCTCCTGTATATTTGTTCAGGACAAGTCCCTTCCCAAAGTAAGCACAGTTACGTTTTTCCATCACAGACGGATAATTCGGATCAAATGCCGCAGATACATCGGAAGAAAGCACTCTGGAATTATGCAGCGCTCTGCGCACTTTCAATTCGCTGTATTCCCCAAGCAGATTGATGATCTCTGCCACACTGTCCTCAAAGAAATGGGACTGCATGCCGGATGCACCGACACTTCCGATCTCCTCTTTGTCTACCAGAAGACATACGCTGGTATGCTGTGGCTTTTCAATCTCAAGCATTGCCGCAAAAGACGGATAAGCACACACTCTGTCGTCATGTCCGTATCCCATGATCATGCTGCGGTCAAAGCCGTAATCTCTGGCAGCCCCTGCCGGAACAACTTCAATCTCCGCAGACAGAAAATCTTCCTCGTCCACACCGTACTCTTTGGACAGAATATTTAAAATATTTGCCTTTACGCGGTCTTTCATCTCTTTTTTCTCTTTTTCATCATCACTTGCTGCCGGAATACTTCCGACAAGCAGATCAAGGTTTTCTCCTTCGATCACCTTGGATGCCTTTTTCTCCATCTGTTCTCCCGCTAAATGAATCAGCAGATCACTCACGCCAAAAACAGGATCTTCCGGTTTTTCTCCGATATTGACCGTAACCGTTGTACCGTCTTTTTTACAGATTACACCGTGCAGTGCAAGTGGAAGTGTCACCCACTGGTATTTCTTGATTCCACCATAATAATGGGTGTCTAACATTGCGAAATCGGTATCCTCATATAACGGATCCTGTTTTAAATCCATACGCGGGGAATCGATATGTGCGCCAAGGATGTTCATTCCAGCCTCTAAGCCTTTCTTTCCGATCACGAACATGGCAATTCCTTTTCCCATGTTATTCGCATACACACGGTCGCCTGCTTTTAATTTTGTTCCTTTTTCTAATACTTCATCCAGATTTACAAAACCTGCTTTCTCGGCTCTTTTTGCAAATTCTGTGGTACATTCACGCTCTGTTTTGCACTCAGAAATAAATTTTCTGTAATCCTCTGCAAACTGAAATACCTCTTCTCTTTTTTTGCCTTCCGGGTATTTCTCCCATGCGTTTTTTCTTTCCATGACTGATATTGCCTCCATTTATGCTATTCTTTTGACTCCGGGCTTTTACTCATCATCGTCCGAAGATTTTTTTGTGAGATTTTCCTGCACACGGCGGTAAAGCTCCTGTGCTGCATTGTATCCCATCTTTTTCTGTCTGTGGTTGACAGCCGCCGCCTCACAGATGACGGCAAGGTTACGTCCCGGACGGATCGGGAGTGAGTGACATACTACCTTGTTGCCAAGAAACTCTGTATATTCTTCCTCTAATCCAAGACGGTCGTACTCATTTTCTTTCTTCCAGTCCTCTAACTTGATCACAAGGTCGATCTGCTGTTTTTCCTTGACACATTCTACACCAAACAGTGTTTTCACATCGATGATTCCGATACCGCGAAGTTCGATAAAGTAACGTGTGATATCCGGTGACGTTCCGATGAGTGTATGCTCATTGATCTTGCGGATTTCCACTACATCATCCGTAACCAGACGATGACCGCGGCGGATCAGCTCCAATGCAGCCTCGCTCTTACCGATTCCGCTCTCTCCGGTGATTAGAAGTCCTTCGCCATACACATCGACCAGTACACCATGGATCGTCACACATGGCGCCAATTCTTCACTCAGGCACAGGATCAGCTCTGCCATAAAAGAAGAGGTCGTACGGTGTGTTCCAAGCAGCGGCACATCTTTTTCTTCCGCAATCCGTAAAAAATCCTCATCCGGTTCAAAATCACGGCTGAAAATAATACACGGGATCTCCCTCTCTAACAGTGCATTATAGATTTCAATCCGTTTGTCCGGGTCCATCTGCTTTAAGAAACTGTATTCTACCATTCCGATGATCTGTACACGGTTCGGCTCAAAATACTCAAAATATCCGCTCAACTGCAATGCCGGTCGGTTGACATCGGACAAGGTTACTTTATGTTTCTTTAGATCTAATTCTTTTGTAAATACCTTCAGATCCAACAATTTTGCTAATTTTGATACACTTACACTTTTCTGGCTCATACGCTTCTCCTTTATCTACCGTTTTTCCCCATTACTCTATTCATCATATCAT
>OHNI01000624.1_pt1 | contig 11269 bp, 8 predicted proteins | sample 1569501 | NCBI WGS metagenome assembly OHNI01 (sample SAMEA3879542, study PRJEB24766) | human gut metagenome | biome: human-associated habitat; feature: feces | place: USA | collected 1985/1987
ATTTGGTTGTGAAAATGTGATTGTTAATTTGAAAATAAAAAGAGATGCTGACCGATATAGTGGAGCAGGCATCTCTTTTTTCATGTGTATATTTATCCGATTTTTAATTTAAATTTCTGTACATCTCTTTCTGAATCGACACGTTCAATTAAAGCACCAAGACTTCTTAACTTTCCTTCAAAATCTTCGTACCCTCTCTGAATATATTCAATGTCCTCAATTTCGGAAATGCCTTCCGCTGCAAGTGCTGCAAGTACAAGTGCCGCACCCGCACGTAAATCCGGTGCTGCAAGCTGTGCGCCTGTAAATCCGGATACACCTTCGATATAAGCGGTGTTACCCTCTACCTTAATCTTGCTGCCCATGCGGTTTAATTCGTCTACATATTTAAAACGGTTTTCAAAAATACTACAAAGGATGGTTGAAAATATGTCAGAGGCAGCAAAATGGTACGTTATTCACACCTACTCGGGATACGAAAACAAGGTTGCTCAGACGATCCTTAAGGTTGTGGAAAACCGTAAGCTTCACGATCTCATTCCCGAAGTCAGAGTTCCTACCGAAATGGTAATGGAAAAGAATGACAAGGACGAAATGCGTGAGGTGGAGCGCAAAATTTTCCCCGGCTATGTTCTGGTGAAAATGATCCTTACCGATGACAGCTGGTATGTTGTAAGAAATACACGAGGCGTTACGGGCTTTGTCGGCCCCGGAAGCAAGCCTGTTCCTCTCAGCGAGAAAGAGGTTGCGGCTCTCGGCGTAGATCACGGCGTAAAGGCTGCAGAGGCAGATTTCAAGATCGGAGACAGGGTGAAGATCACCACGGGTCCTATGGAGGGCTTTATCGGAGAGGTAAAGGCTATCAGCTCCGAGGACAACACCGTAGATGTTTCCGTTTCAATGTTCGGAAGAGAAACTCTTGCTACACTGGATATTTCCCAGGTCAGGGTTTCGGACGAATTCTAATTTAAAAGTTCTGGTCCGTATGGATATCATGCGGCATACGATTTATGGAGGTGTGCATTATGGCACAGAAAGTAGTTGGCTTAATCAAGCTTCAGATCGCAGCAGGTAAGGCTACACCTGCTCCCCCTGTTGGCCCTGCACTCGGTCAGCACGGTGTAAATATCATGGCATTCACCAAGGAATTCAATGAGAGAACCAAGAACGATATCGGTCTTATCATTCCTGTAGTTATCACAGTTTATGCAGACAGAAGTTTCAGTTTCGTAACAAAAACTCCACCTGCACCGGTTCTTTTAAAGAAAGCATGCAAAATCAAATCCGGTTCTGCAACACCTAACAAGACAAAGGTTGCAACAATCTCCAAAGCTGATCTGCAGAAGATCGCTGAGACAAAGATGCCTGATCTGAATGCAGCAAGCCTTGAGGCTGCTATGAGCATGATCGCTGGTACAGCAAGAAGTATGGGAATCACTGTAGAAGAATAAGACTTTTACAGATTTAACACAAAAGTGGGAGGAATTAGTTCCGCCACTACCACTAGGAGGTAAACGAAATGAAACATGGTAAGAAATATAGCGATGCTGCGAAAGCATTCGATCGCGCTACACAGTTTGAGCCTGCAGAAGCTATTGCGTTAGCAAAGAAGTCGGCAGTTGCTAAATTTGATGAAACAATCGAAGTTCACATCAGAACAGGATGTGACGGACGTCATGCAGATCAGCAGATCCGTGGCGCAGTTGTTCTTCCGAACGGAACAGGTAAAGAAGTAAAGGTTTTAGTATTCGCGAAAGGTGATAAGCTTACAGAAGCTGAAGCAGCCGGTGCAGATTTTGTCGGCGGCGATGAGCTGATCCCTAAGATCCAGAATGATGGATGGTTAGACTTTGATGTTGTTGTTGCAACACCTGACATGATGGGCGTTGTTGGTCGTCTTGGTAAGGTTTTAGGACCGAAAGGTTTAATGCCAAACCCGAAGGCCGGTACAGTAACAATGGATGTTACAAAGGCTGTTAAAGATATCAAAGCCGGTAAGATCGAGTACAGATTAGATAAGTCCAACATTATCCATGTTCCGGTTGGAAAGGCTTCTTTCACAGAGGAACAGCTTCAGCAGAACTTCGATGCACTGATGGATGCTATCGTAAAGGCAAAACCAAGCACATTAAAGGGTCAGTATTTAAGAAGCATTACACTTGCTCCTACAATGGGACCTGGTGTAAAGGTCAGCGTAGCTAAATTCTAATTCGTATAGTTAGAGATCAATTGAGGCGATCGGTCATACCGGTCGCCTTCTTTTTGATGCATAGAAAATTTTAGGGGATCCCCTATGCAGTAAAAGCAGGCAAGCTTGCAAAGATGCGCACTGCGGCGTACAATGTAGATGTCGCAAGCATTGTCGTACATTTGCAGAGCAAATGTACGGCGCAATAACCTGCGTGGCAGGTTATAGAAAAGCGACCGCCGCAGGCGCAAGAATGTGCCAAGGCACATTCTTTTTTATAGGGAATAAAACAGATGAAGAAAAACTGGAAACGAAAATTAGCATGGTTCACGATAGCACTTATTCTGACCTTACTTGTCGGAACAGCGGTTCTGGCGACCGTGTTACAACATAAAAAGAAGGAAAAAGCTGCCTGGCAGGAACAGATGCAGGCAGAGCAGATCGCGGAAATAAATGCACAAACAGATGCGGAAACACAGATGCATGCAGGCGCTGGTGTGCAGATAGGGAGTGGACAGGATGACAATACAGGAGGAGAGGATCGTGAAGATGCCTCTCTTCCGGAAATTGAAACAGATCAGAAGGAACAGAATCCGCAGGAAGAACAAAAGACTGATCCGGCAGAGGAAAAAGGGAAAGCTGTTATGACTTTTGCGGGAGATATCTGCTTTCATGATGCATATGCCAATATGTATGCACTTTCTGCCCGCGGCGGTAATATAGAAAGTTGTATCGGCGCATCGCTTCTTGCAGAAATGCGTGATGCGGATATTTGTATGATCAATAATGAATTCCCGTATTCAGACCGCGGACAGCCGGTTGAAGGAAAGACATTTACATTTTGCAGTAAGCCCGGAAATGTGAAGCTGCTTTCGCAGATGGGAGTGGATATTGTTTCCCTTGCCAATAATCATGCGTATGATTATGGACAGGATGCGCTTCTTGACAGCCTGGATACACTGGACGGGGAAGGAATTGCACGCGTGGGGGCCGGCAGAAATCTGGAAGATGCAATGGCACCTGTATATTTTGATGTAAATGGAACAAAAATCGGTATTTTAGCAGCTACCCAGATTGAACGACTGGAAAATCCAGATACGAAGGGCGCGACCGAAAACAGTCCGGGCGTATTCCGGTGTTTTAATGAAACGGAATTAAACCGCCTGCTGGAACAGATAAAACAGACAAAACAGCAATGCGATTTCCTGACGGTATACATACACTGGGGAACGGAAAACACAGACGAACTCGATTGGGCACAGCCCTATCAGGCAAAACTGATCGCGGAGGCAGGCGCAGATCTGATCGTCGGATGCCATCCGCACTGCCTGCAGGGGATAGATTATATGGGAGATACGCCGGTAATCTACAGCCTCGGTAATTTCTGGTTCAATTCCAAAGAGGTGGATACAGCACTTCTGAAAGTGACGGTGCAGGGAGACACGCTGGAAAACATTCAGATGATTCCGGCACTGCAGAAGGACTGCAGTACAAATGCGCTGGACGGCGCAGAAGGAGAACGGGTCATTAATTATCTGCAGAGCTTGTCGGAAAATATCACGATCGATGCGGAAGGTTATATTAGCAGCTATTAATTTCATAATTCGCTTGACAAGGCTCTCATAACGTGATATCTTATACAAGGTCGTTTTAGATCATGCCGAAGACAGCAGGTGCTCGATGAGCGTAAGTGTATCGCCTGCCGAGGGAAAGATTCAATAGTTAGTTTGAATGTCAGCCTTCCGTTTTCGGGAGGCTTTTTATAGCGTATCACGCAACTCGTTTAAAAGGCTATGACTCCAGACGACAGCAAATCTAAAAGGAGGTAAAAAAATGGCTAAAGTAGAATTAAAGCAGCCGATTGTAGCTGAAATTTCAGAAAACATCAAAGATGCACAGTCAGTTGTTCTTGTTGACTATCGTGGTCTTACAGTAGAACAGGATACAAAACTTCGTAAGCTGTGTCGTGAAAACGGCGTAACATACAAAGTTTACAAGAACACAATGATGAACTTTGCATTCAAGGGAACACAGTTTGAAGCTCTTGCTCCATATCTGGAAGGACCTAGCGCAGCAGCTATCTCTACTACAGATGCAACAGCACCTGCACGTGTACTTGGTAAATTCGCCAAGGAAGCTGACAAACTTGAGATCAAGGGTGGTGTAGTTGAAGGTATTGCTTACGATGCAGCAGGTATTGCAAACATCGCAACAATTCCAAGCAGAGAGGAACTCCTTTCCAAATTACTGGGAAGCATGCAGTCACCTATTACAAACTTTGCCCGTGTTATTAAGCAGATCGCTGAAAAAGGCGGCGAAGTAGCAGAAGCTCCTGCAGAAGCAGCAGAGGCTCCGGCTGAAGAAACAGCTGAAACACCGGCTGAATAAGAAAACGAAAACAAACTATTAAAAATGGAGGATATTAAAATGGCAAAATTAACAACAGCAGAACTTATTGATGCTATCAAAGAGTTAACAGTTTTAGAATTAAATGATTTAGTAAAAGCTTGTGAAGAAGAATTCGGCGTATCTGCAGCAGCAGGCGTTGTAGTTGCAGCAGCAGGTGCTGGCGCAGCAGCTGAAGAAGAGAAGACAGAGTTCGACGTAGAGCTGACAGAAGTTGGTCCTAACAAGGTTAAGGTTATCAAGGTTGTTCGTGAAGCTACAGGACTTGGCTTAAAGGAAGCTAAAGACGTAGTTGATGGCGCTCCTAAGGTGATCAAAGAAGCTGCTTCCAAAGAAGAAGCTGATGATATCAAGGCTAAACTTGAAGCTGAAGGCGCAAAGGTTACTCTTAAATAATCAAAGCGTAAAAGACAGACCCCGGACATTATGTCCGGGGCTTTTTAAATTTGAGAAAAGTTTTTGTTGACTATAAAAACACGTTGTAGTAGAATGTATGGTGCACTATTGTGGTGCGGTAGGCTATTTTTATGCCCATATCTGGGAGAAAAGCCAAAAGCAGCATGGCAAATAATATGAACGAGGTGAATGTCAATGGAAAAGAACAGAATACGTCCGATTGCTTCCGGCAAGCATATACGTATGAGTTACTCACGGCAAAAAGAAGTTTTGGATATGCCAAACCTGATTGAGGTTCAGAAGGAATCCTACAAATGGTTTCTGGATGAAGGCCTGAAAGAAGTATTTGCAGATATTTCTCCGATTGCCGATTACAGTGGACACTTAAGTCTGGAGTTTGTTGATTTTGAACTCTGTGAAGACGAAGTCAAGTATTCTATTGAAAAGTGTAAAGAGCGTGATGCAACATATGCAGCACCTTTGAAGGTAAAAGTACGCCTTTACAACAAGGAAAAGGAAGAGATCACAGAACATTCCATCTTTATGGGCGATCTTCCGCTCATGACAGAGACAGGTACATTCGTGATCAACGGTGCTGAACGTGTTATCGTCAGCCAGTTAGTTCGTTCTCCGGGTATTTATTATGCGATTGGTCATGATAAGATCGGAAAGGAGCTTTATTCCTGTACCGTAATTCCTAACCGTGGTGCATGGTTAGAGTATGAAACAGATTCCAATGATGTTTTCAGCGTTCGTGTAGATAGAACAAGAAAAGTGCCGATCACCGTATTTTTACGTGCGCTTGGTATCGGTACTAACACAGAGATCCTGGAGTTATTCGGTGAGGAACCAAAGATTCTTGCCAGCTTCACAAAGGATCCTTCTATTACAGAAAGAAATCCGGAAGGCAGCTATGAGGAAGGCCTGCTTGAACTGTATCGTAAGATCCGTCCGGGTGAACCTCTCAGCGTAGAAAGTGCTGAAAGCCTTATTACAGCTATGTTCTTTGATCCGAGACGTTATGACCTTGCAAAGGTTGGACGTTATAAATTCAACAAAAAGCTTGCGCTGAAAAACCGTATCAGACATGCTACTCTGTCACAGGATGTTACCAATCCTTTCACAGGGGAGATCATTGCAAGTGCCGGTGATGAAGTCAGTGCAGAGCTGGCTGATGAGATCCAGAATGCTGCTGTTCCGTATGTGTGGATCCAGACAGAAGAGAGAGAAGTCAAAGTTCTTTCCAATATGATGGTAGATCTGACAAGCTTTGTGGACTGCAATCCAAAAGAGCTTGGTATTACAGAACTGGTATATTTCCCTGTTCTGCAGCAGATCCTGCAGGAGTACTCTGATAAGCCGGAAGAATTAGCAGATGCTATTTCAAAAAATGTATCAGAACTGATTCCAAAACATATCACAAAGGAAGATATTTTAGCTTCCATTAACTATAATATGCATCTGGAATACGGTCTGGGTAACGATGATGATATCGATCACCTCGGTAACAGACGTATCCGTGCGGTAGGTGAACTGCTGCAGAACCAGTATCGTGTAGGTCTGACAAGACTGGAGCGTGTTGTCCGTGAAAGAATGACAACACACGATACAGAAGAAGTGACTGCACAGGCACTGATCAATATCAAGCCGGTACAGGCAGCGGTGAAAGAATTCTTCGGATCATCCCAGCTGTCACAGTTCATGGATCAGAATAACCCACTTGGTGAGCTGACCCACAAGAGACGTCTTTCCGCACTTGGTCCTGGTGGTCTTTCCAGAGATCGTGCAGGTTTCGAGGTTCGAGACGTACATTACTCCCACTACGGAAGAATGTGCCCGATCGAGACACCTGAAGGTCCTAACATCGGTCTGATCAACTCTCTTGCATCTTATGCAAGAATCAACGAATATGGTTTCGTGGAAGCTCCTTATCGTAAGGTTGATAAGTCTGATCCGCAGAATCCGCGTGTTACAGATGAAGTTGTATACATGACAGCAGATGAAGAAGATAATTACCATGTAGCACAGGCGAGTGAGCCGCTTGATGAAAACGGATATTTCAAGAAAACATCCATTTCCGGCCGTTATCGTGAGGAGACACAGGAATATCCTCGTGCCATGATCGATTACATGGACGTATCTCCAAAGATGATCTTTTCCGTTGCAACGGCGCTGATCCCGTTCCTGCAGAATGATGATGCAAACCGTGCGCTGATGGGATCCAACATGCAGCGTCAGGCAGTTCCGCTGTTATTTACAGAGGCTCCTGTGGTTGGTACAGGTATGGAGCCTAAGACAGCAGTCGACTCGGGCGTTTGTGTTGTGGCAAAGAAAGCAGGTACAATTGATTATGTATCTTCCAAGCTGATCAGAATGACATATGATGATGGCGAAAAGGACGAATATCATTTAACAAAATTCTCCAGAAGTAACCAGTCTAACTGCTATAACCAGAAACCGATCGTATTTAAGGGCGATCATGTAGAAGCCGGCGAAGTGATCGCAGACGGTCCTTCTACAGACGGCGGTGAACTTGCGCTTGGTAAGAACCCGCTGATCGGCTTTATGACATGGGAAGGTTATAACTACGAGGATGCTGTATTATTAAGTGAAAGATTAGTACAGGAAGATGTTTATACATCTATCCATATTGAAGAATATGAAGCAGAAGCCAGAGATACAAAGCTCGGACCGGAAGAGATCACAAGAGACGTTCCGGGTGTCGGTGATGATGCGCTGAAGGATCTGGATGACCGTGGTATCATCCGTATTGGTGCAGAAGTCCGCGCCGGTGATATCTTAGTTGGTAAGGTAACACCAAAGGGTGAGACTGAACTGACAGCAGAAGAAAGACTGCTTCGTGCGATCTTTGGTGAAAAGGCACGTGAAGTGCGTGATACTTCTCTGAAGGTTCCGCATGGTGAATATGGTATTATTGTAGATGCCAAGGTATTCACAAGAGAAAACGGTGACGAATTATCCCCTGGTGTCAATCAGGCAGTTCGTATTTACATTGCACAGAAGAGAAAGATCTCAGTCGGTGATAAGATGGCCGGTCGTCATGGTAACAAGGGTGTCGTTTCCCGTGTACTTCCTGTAGAGGATATGCCATACCTGCCAAACGGACGCCCGCTGGATATCGTATTAAATCCACTTGGTGTGCCTTCCCGTATGAATATCGGACAGGTGCTTGAGATCCATCTTTCTCTTGCAGCCAAAGCACTTGGTTTCAATGTGGCAACACCTGTATTCGATGGCGCAAAGGAAAGCGATATCATGGATACGCTGGAGCTTGCAAATGATTACGTCAATCTGGAATGGGATGAGTTCAAAGCAAAACATGGCGAAGAGCTCCTGCCTGAAGTTCTGGATTACTTATATGAAAACAGAGATCACAGAAAGCTGTGGAAGGGTGTTCCGATCTCCAGAGACGGTAAGGTAAGACTTCGTGACGGTAGAACAGGTGAGTTCTTCGATTCACCGGTAACGATCGGTCACATGCATTACCTGAAACTCCATCATCTGGTAGATGATAAGATCCATGCACGTTCAACCGGACCATACTCCTTAGTTACACAGCAGCCGCTCGGTGGTAAGGCACAGTTCGGTGGACAGCGTTTCGGTGAAATGGAAGTTTGGGCACTGGAAGCTTATGGTGCATCTTATACACTGCAGGAAATCCTGACAGTGAAATCCGATGATGTGATCGGACGTGTGAAGACATACGAAGCGATCATCAAGGGTGAAAATATTCCTGAACCGGGTATTCCGGAATCCTTCAAGGTACTCTTGAAAGAATTACAGTCTCTTGGTCTGGATGTGAAAGTACTCGATGAAAACCAGAATGAAATCGACATTATGGAAACCATCGATTACGGCGATACGGACATGCGCGCTGAAATGGAAGGCGGACACAGGGGCAGCTATAATGAAGAGGATTCATTAGGAAGCATGGGCTATCAGAAACAGGAATTTGATGAAGATAGCGAGGAACTGATCAATGTAGATGATGAAGCAGACGAGGCAGAGGATTTTTCGTTCGACGGCGACGGTCTGGATGATTCATATGACGAATAAGGATTCTACAAACGTAAGTTGGAAGGAGTGCCATAAATGTCAGAAACAAAAAACGAAACGTACGAACCAGTGACATTTGATGCGATCAAAATTGGATTGGCATCACCGGATAAGATCAGAGAATGGTCCAGAGGAGAAGTCCTGAAGCCGGAAACGATCAACTACAGAACATTAAAGCCGGAACGTGACGGTCTGTTCTGTGAAAGAATTTTCGGACCAAGCAAGGACTGGGAATGTCATTGTGGTAAATACAAAAAAATCAGATATAAAGGTGTTGTCTGCGATCGTTGTGGCGTTGAGGTTACAAAGTCAAGCGTCCGCAGAGAGCGTATGGGACATATCGAACTGGCAGCACCGGTTTCCCATATCTGGTATTTCAAGGGAATCCCGAGCAGAATGGGTCTTTTATTAGACCTTTCTCCTCGTGTACTGGAAAAGGTATTATATTTTGCATCTTATATCGTACTGGATGCAGGTCAGACAGATCTGGAATACAAACAGATCCTGTCAGAAAAGGAATGTCAGGATGCCAAAGATAAATACGGTGCAAATGCATTCCGTGCAGGCATGGGTGCTGAGGCAGTCAAAGAGCTTCTGGAAGCGATCGATCTGGAAAAGGATTCCGTAGAGCTGAAAACAGAGCTGAAGGATGCCAACGGACAGAAACGTGCCAGAATCATCAAGAGACTGGAAGTTGTAGAAGCTTTCCGTGAATCAGGCAACAGACCGGAATGGATGATCATGGATGCAATCCCGGTTATCCCACCGGATTTAAGACCAATGGTACAGCTCGATGGTGGACGTTTTGCGACATCAGATCTGAACGATCTGTATCGTCGTATCATCAACAGAAACAACCGTCTGAAGAGACTGATCGAGCTCGGCGCACCGGATATTATCGTTCGAAATGAAAAGAGAATGCTGCAGGAAGCTGTAGACGCTCTGATCGATAACGGCCGTAGAGGTCGTCCGGTAACAGGCCCTGGTAACAGAGCACTGAAATCTTTGTCCGATATGCTGAAAGGTAAGGGCGGTCGTTTCCGTCAGAACCTGTTAGGTAAGCGTGTTGACTACTCAGGACGTTCCGTTATCGTCGTTGGCCCTGAGCTGAAAATGTATCAGTGCGGTCTCCCCAAGGAGATGGCTCTCGAGCTTTTCAAGCCTTTCGTTATGAAGAGACTTGTTGATACAGGCAAGTCCACCAATATAAAGTCCGCCCGCAAGAAAGTTGACAGAGCGGAGAATGATGTATGGGATGCACTGGAGAATGTTATCAAGTCTCACCCCGTACTTCTGAACCGTGCGCCTACACTTCACCGTCTGGGTATCCAGGCATTCGAGCCTATCCTCGTTGAAGGCCGTGCTATCAAGCTTCACCCTCTGGTTTGTACTGCGTTCAACGCCGACTTCGATGGTGACCAGATGGCTGTTCACCTTCCCCTTTCCGCAGAGGCTCAGACTGAGGCAAGATTCCTCATGCTGGCTGCAAACAACCTGTTGAAGCCTTCTGATGGCCGTCCCGTTGCCGTTCCTTCACAGGATATGGTACTGGGTTCCTACTACCTTACCATGAAGAAAGAGGGAGAAAAGGGCGAAGGCAAGGTATTCCGTGACGTTAACGAGGCTCTCATGGCTTATCAGGAGGGCGTAGTAACACTTCACGCTGCTATCAAGGTCCGTATCTCCAAGGATATCGGCGACAGAAAGGTATCCAAGATAATCGACTGCACCGTCGGCCGTCTTATCTTCAACGAGAACATTCCCCAGAACCTGGGCTATGTTGACAGAACCAACTCCGATAAGCAGTTTGATCTTGAGATCGACTTCCTTGTTAAGAAGGGTCAGCTCTCCGATATCATCGAGCGCTGCATAAGAACTCACGGCACAACCACTACTTCCGAAGTTCTTGATAAGATCAAGGCTCTCGGATTCAAATACTCCACCAAGGCTGCTATCACCGTTGCAGTATGCGATGCCGAAATTCCTAAGGAAAAGGCTGAGATCCTCGCAAATGCCGATAAGCAGGTCGAGAAGATCAACGCAATGTACCGCAGAGGCTTCATCTCCGCAGCTGAAAAGTCCAAGCGCTTCATTCAGATCTGGAACGGCGCTACAGATGATGTAACGACTGCTCTGAAGAATGACCTTGGCAAGTACAACCCCATCTTCATGATGGCGGACTCCGGCGCCCGTGGTTCTATG
>OHNI01000629.1_pt1 | contig 11223 bp, 11 predicted proteins | sample 1569501 | NCBI WGS metagenome assembly OHNI01 (sample SAMEA3879542, study PRJEB24766) | human gut metagenome | biome: human-associated habitat; feature: feces | place: USA | collected 1985/1987
AAATTTCAAGGGTGTGGCACTTGGTGTCGGAATTAACGTAAATTGTGATTTGTCAGTGTTTGAAAATCTCCCTCAAGCATCGTCGATTAGTGTTATTTTGGGTAAAAATATTGATAAAGAAAATTTTTTGAAAAATCTTGTAAATGAATTTTTTAGAGATTTTGAAGAATTTTCGAAAAGAGGTTTTGGCTTAATTGCGAACGAGTACAAAAACATGTGCAAGTTCAATAAAAAGTTGAAAATAAGTGGTTCTGCGAATAATGGCGAGTATAAATTTGATGCTCTTAATGATGACGGAACGCTTAGAGTCATAGATGTTAAAGGCAAAAAAATTACAATAGTAAACGGAGATATATTATGTTAAACGAAGGCTTAATTTTAATAAGCGTCGGAATGGGAACGGTGTTCTCTTTCCTCGTAATTCTTTGGTTTGCGGTATTTTGCATGAGCAAAGTTGTTTTGTTCTTGAACAAAATATTTCCCGAAGAAACTCAAGCACCTGCGGCTGCAAAAGCAGCAGTAGCAACTGCTGGAGCAGAAATTGCGATTGCGATTGCTGTGGCTAAAAACAGAAAATAAAAATTCAGATTATTTATAGAGGAAACAAAAATGGCTAAAAAACAAATTAAAGTAATGGATACGTCATTTCGTGACGGTTTTCAATCTATTTACGGTGCAAAAGTATTGGTAGATGATTTTCTTCCTGCTTTGAAATCAGCAGTTGATGCTGGTATCAGACATTTTGAAACAGCAGGTGGTGCAAGATTCCAAGCACCAATTTTCTTCTGCAATGAAAATGCTTTTGAAACAATGGACAAAATCAGAGAAACAGTTGGTCCCGATGTTACATTGCAATCATTGGCAAGAGGGGTAAACGTTGTTGGTTTGAACTCTCAACCCCGTGACGTTATCGACTTGCATGCAAAAATGTTCGCAAAACACGGCGTTAACGTTGTTAGAAACTTTGATGCTTTGAACGATGTTAATAACCTTGTTGATTCTGCAAACAGCATTAAAAAATACGGTATGAAGCACGAAGTTACAATCACAATGATGGAACTTCCTTTTGGTTGCGAAGGTGCACACGATGTTGCTTTCTATGAAAGAGTTTTGAGAAACATCTTGGATTCAGGCTTGCCGTTCGATTCATTAGCATTCAAAGATGCTTCAGGTACTTCAAACCCTAGAAAAGTTTTCGAAACAGTTAAGATGGCAAGAGAACTTCTCGGTCAAGATGCTCACATCAGATTCCATTCGCACGAAACAGCAGGAACAGGCTTGGCAGCATACTTGGCAGCCCTTGATGGTGGTGCTGACGGTATCGACCTCGCTATGAAACCTGTATCTGGTGGTACTGGTCAACCTGATATAATTTCAATGTGGCATGCTTTGAAGGGCACAGAATATGATTTGGGTCTCGATATTAAGAAAGTTATGGAAACGGAAGAAATCTTCAAAGAATGTATGAAAGATTACCCGATTTCACCGATTTCATTGGCTGTAAATCCTATTCTTATCCAAGCTCCGCTTCCGGGTGGCGCTACGGCTACAACCGTAAACCAATTAAAAGATATGGGTATGCTCGATAAGTTCCCGAAACTTATTGCAAATATGAAAGAAGTTGTAGAAAGAGGCGGTTACGCTACATCAGTTACACCTGTTTCACAATTCTATGCTCAACAATCTTTCTTGAACGCAATCACTGAACATCCTTGGGAAAAGGCTAACCCCGGTTATGCAAAAATGCTCTTGGGTTACTTCGGAAAAACACCTTGCGAACCTGATCCTGAATTGGTTAAATGGGCAGAAGAAAAATTGAACATGCAACCGACAACAGAAAAAGTTGTTGATATTAACGAAAAAGACCCTGAAAAAGGAGTTGAAGCCGCTAAGAAGAGACTCGAAGCAGCAGGCTTGCCTGTTACAGATGAAAACCTCTTCATCGCAGCAGCTTGCAAAGATGGCAACGTAGATAAGGGTATCGACTTCTTGCTCGGTAAAGGCGTTGTCTCTGTTGATAAATCAGCAAATAAAAAGGTTGAAACATCAACAACATCAAATTCAGACGGTTGCACAGTTACAGTTAACGGTAAAAAATTCGCAGTTAAATTTAACGGTGACAAAGCAGTTGTTAACGGCAAAGAATACACAGTTGACGTTAAAGACGGTATTGAAGAAGTTTCAACAAACGCTGGTTCAGGCGAAGGTACTAATGTTAAAGCACCGATGCCCGGTGCAGTTTTGAGAGTTCTCAAGTCTGTCGGCGATAGCGTTGAAGAAAACGAAGAAATTTTCGTTATCGAAGCAATGAAAATGGAAACACCGATTAAATCTCCTGTTTCAGGTACGATTAACTCAATCTCAGTTGCACAAGGCGACAAGGTTCAAACCGGTCAAGTTATGGCAACAGTAGGTTAGGAGGTCGAAAATGCAATTAGCAGAAGGTTTACAAAATCTTTGGATGTCGACAGGTATTATGAATTTTATTAAGCCTGTTGATCCGAGTTTGAGCGGTGCAGAACAAATTATGCACCAATTCGGTGCACCGATTATGATTGTCGTATGTTTGTTCTTGCTTTGGCTCGGTATTAAAAAACAATTCGAACCGTTGCTTTTAGTTCCTATCGCATTCGGCGGTTTGCTTTCAAACATTCCTGTATGCGATATGGCTGGCCCGAACGGATTTTTGGGTATCGTTTATGAAATCGGTATCCACAGAGGTTTGTTCCCGTTGATTATCTTTATGGGCGTTGGTGCTATGACGGACTTCGGCCCGTTGATTGCAAACCCTAAGACATTACTTTTGGGTGGTGCTGCTCAATTTGGTATCTTCGGTGCATTGTTGATGGCTCTTGTTTGCTTCGGATTTACTCTTCCGCAAGCAGGTGCAATCGGTATTATCGGCGGTGCTGATGGTCCGACATCAATCTTTGTTACATCAAAACTTGCTCCTGAACTTTTAGGTGCAATCGCTGTTGCTGCATATTCATATATGGCACTCGTTCCTGTTATTCAACCACCGATTATGAAATTGTTAACAACAGATGCAGAACGTAAAATTGAAATGAAACAACTCAGAGAAGTTACAAAAAGAGAAAAAATCGTATTCCCTCTTGCCGTTTTGGTTCTTTGTGCAATCTTCTTGCCAGATGCTTGCCCACTCGTAGGTGCATTGACATTTGGTAACTTGTGTAAAGAATGTGGCGTTACTGACAGATTGTCAGATACGATGCAAAATGCTTTAATTAATATTGTAACAATCTTCTTGGGTTTGTCAGTCGGTTCAAAACTTTCAGCAGAACAATTCTTGACTCCCCAAACATTGTTCATCTTGATTTTGGGTATCATCGCATTCTCACTTGCAACTGCTGCAGGTGTAATCATGGCGAAGATTATGAACTTATTCTTGAAAGAAAAAATCAATCCGCTTATCGGTTCTGCAGGTGTTTCTGCTGTTCCTATGGCTGCTCGTGTATCAAATAAAGTCGGTCTTGAATATAACCCTCAAAACTACCTCTTGATGCACGCTATGGGTCCGAACGTCGCAGGCGTTATCGGCTCAGCAGTTGCAGCAGGCGTTTTGCTTTCATTGATTCCTCACTAATGGGTAATAAACTGAAATCTTTAAAAACACTCTTTTCGGAGAGTGTTTTTTTTATTCTGCGTCGAAAAATAATTGTTACAATCTGTTATAAATGAAAACTAAAAATTAAAGTTTCTCTCTCAAAGTGCCGATATATATAGAGTAAGGTAAGTTGAAAGGTGAATACAATGACAATGAACGAAGTAGTTAATGAAGTAGTTTTGAACTTGAGCCTTTTTGAAATGTTCAACACTTTTGAAAATGAAATCGTTAATGTTTTGAACAAATAGTTCGTTAAAAATATTTTTTAGTTTTTGTTAAGAAAAAAGAAACCGCTGAGGACGGTTTCTTTTTTTTTTGTGTTGTTTAACACTGATAGTGTTTTTAGTTATCGTTGTTGTGTTTTTGTTATAACACTATTTGTGTTAATTTTATTATTGTTCTTTATTTGTGCTGTGAAACACTAATAGTGCTATTTAAAATATGGGTTGTGTAATTTTTCTGCTTTAAGAGTTGTCGAAGGGCCATGTCCTGGGTAAACGAGGATATCGTCTTCGAGCGGTGCAAGTTTTGTTTTGAGAGAATTTATGAGGTCGTTGAAGTTTCCTCCAGGGAGGTCACATCGACCGACTTCGCCTGCAAAGAGGGTATCTCCAGTGAAGAGAAGGTCGTCGATTTTAAAGCAGACGCCACCTTGGGTGTGACCAGGAGTTTCGATAACTTGAATTTTGTGATTACCGATAGAGAGGTCTGAATTTTCGTCTATGAAATGGGTGATTTTTACTGGCGGGTATTTGTTTTCGAAACCGAAGAGTTCGAGCATGTCGTTGATATTTTCGGCGAAAAGTTTGTCTTTTTCGTTCATTAAAACGGGAATATTGTCATTTCCTTCTTGCATTAAAGGAATGCCCATAATATGATCAAAATGCCCGTGGGTCAAGAGAATTGCTTTTAAAGTTGCCCCTTGTTCTTGAATATAATTTTTAATTTTTGAGTAACCGCCGCCGAGGTCGAGGATGATTGATTCTTTTGATTCTTCGTCAATTACGACCCAGCAATTCGTTTGTATTGGGTTTTCAACAAATAATTGTATTTTCATTCGTCCGTCCTTTTGTGGTATGCTTTTTATATGAATATTTACACAAACAAATTTTCGGCTCAACAGGTTGATAAAATTCGGCAATTTTTTGAGAGTATCAATTCAAAATTTTCACCTTTACAATATGGGTATTGGAAGGCAGAAGGAAACGGTTATGTGGCTTCGTTTTACAAGTCATTGAAGTTTGTTGTGCAGGGGAAAATGACTGATAAAATTGCTTCTGATTTCGAAAAATTTATGGGAATTTCGGCGTTAGTTGAGGAGCAAAAATTGTTTGATACAACTGATTATGAGAATAATGATGTAAGTTTTTCAAGATACATTGGTACAGACGAGTCAGGCAAGGGCGATTTCTTTGGTCCACTTGTGATTGCAGGGGTTTACGTTGACGAAGAACTTTCGAAAAAGTTTGTTGATTTGGGGATAAAAGACAGTAAAAAACTTGATGATAAAATGATTGTGAAAATGTCTGCACATATCCGAAATAATGCCCCTCACTCAGTTGTGGTGATTATGCCTGAAAAATATAATGAACTTTATAATTCATTTAAAAATTTGAATAAGTTGCTTGCTTGGGGGCATGCAAGGGCTATCGAGAACGTTTTAGAAAAACAGTCATGCGATTCTGCTCTGTCGGATAAATTTGGCGATGAGTCGTTAATCAAAAATGCACTTTTGAAAAACGGTAGTAAAATTAATCTTGAACAACGTGTTCGAGGGGAAAGTTACATCGGAGTGGCCGCTGCATCTGTTATCGCTCGTGCTGAATTTGTAAAGCGTTGTGGGGAATTGAGCAATAAATTTGGATTTGATTTTCCGAAAGGTGCAAGCGACAAGGTCGTTTTGACTGCAAAAGAGTATGTTCAAAAATTTGGCAAAGAAAATTTGAAATGTGTTGCAAAAATGCACTTCAAAACAGTGCAAAATTTATGATAAAAAATCGCCAAAATTGTTACAAACACTTGTCAATCTACCTAAAATAATATAAAATTTTGTATGTCTTATAATTGAAAGGAACAGTATGAATATTCCCGATGGATTGTTGTGTGCAAAAACTAATGAGTATGTAATCGATTGCGGTGACTATTGTTTGGTCGGTTTGACAGATTTGTTGCTTTCTAAATTGGGTGACGTGGTTTTTGTCGAACTTCCCGAAGTTGGCTCGTTCTATTCGAAAAAGGAAGTATTTGCAACTGTTGAGGCAGATGCGGCAGCGGCGGAACTTTATATGCCGATTGGAGGCAAAATTATTGAAATTAACCCTGTGTTGGCGTATTCGTTGGACAGTTTGAACTCTGAGCCGTATAGCGATGGTTGGCTTGTCAAGGTTGAACCTGTCGATATGAAGGCTGATTTGTACGATTTGTTCGATTATAAAGACTATATAAACGAAAATACTTAATTATGGTTAAAAATAAAAAAGATATTATCATTGGAATTGTACTTACAGCATTGCTTCTTGTCGTATTTTTGACGAGAATTAGTGCCTATTTGTTTATGGAAGTTTTGCAGGAGGCAAAATTCGTCGGTGCTGCAATCGGTATGGCAAATATCTTTGATATTTTTTCCCCTCAACTCAATGGTTCTGTGTTTTTTGATGCTGGCCCGTTGTATTATTTGATTTTACATATTTCAAGTTTGATATTTGGCGGTTTCACGGAATTTTCTGTAAGATTTCCGTCGGTAATCGTTTATTTGTCGATGTTTTTGGTAACTTACGTTCTTGTTCGCAGAATGACAAATAAAAAATATGCACTAATTTCAGCCGTTACGACAAGTTCTTTAGTCTTGTTGATTTTATTTTCAACTATTTCTTCACCATATATGTTGTCGTCTTGCTTTGCAATAGGGGCAATACTTTCAGTGGTTACTTCGGTTTTTTCAAATAACAAAAAACACAAACAGTGGTATTTTCTATGGTTTTGGATTGGAATAACACTATCTGTGTTAATAGGCGGTTTGCAGGCGGTATTGTTGCCTTTGGCTGTTGTTATTCCTGTCGTTATTTTTTCAAGAAGAAAAAAAGAGTTTTTGAATTTTACAAACTTTTTTCCAGGGGTGATGATTTTTGTTGTTGTTATTTATGGTGCTTTGCTCTTGTCTTGCAAAATCAATAACTACAATCATTTTACCTATATCCCTGAGTTGTTAGAAAAAATATTTGCTATCGATTTTTCTGGAAAACACTATTTGTGTCATTTTAAAAAATTTGCTATTGCATTTGTTGTAGGAATAATGCCTTGGTTCTTCTCCTTCCTTGCAATGATTGCATCTTATATGTCTCGAGTATTGAAGTTTTTAAAAAATAGATATTATTTTAGCCAATTTGAAATGACAAATGAGCGAAAAGTTTTCTGCATTTCTATGTGGGGTTTTTTTGTGTCATTGCTGTTGTTGGTTATTTATCCGAAAAATAACTATGCGACGCTAATTCCGACGTTGTTTTTTGCTGCAATGACGGTTGCCCATTATTGGTATAAATACGTGGATATGGATAGGCATAAACTTTCTGTTAACTATTCCTCTTTGCTTTTTTATTCATCAATTTTGTTAGTGACTGTTGGGACGGTTATTGTTTATTTCTTCTTTTCTCAAATCCAAAAAACTTATATTGAGTCTTTGATTCCGCCGTTGATTATTTTAACACTATTTGTGGCAATCCCTGGTATTATTGCGATTGTGCTAAGAAGAAAAGTTTTGAATTATTCGGTTCACGCTTTTTCATCTGTTTTGTTCTTTTTCATTTTGACAGGGTTGTTGTTCAATTATGTCAATTCTTTTGGCGAAAACGATTTGGTGAATTTTTCGATTAAGGCGAAAAAAGACGGTGCACGCCTTGTGACTTATGATGTTCCGAACAAATATTCAATGGATTATTATTTTAAAGCACCAGTTGTTTTTAATGGAAAAATGACTGCTGAGGAGATTTTCAATAATTATGGAGACACAACTGAGGTTTATGTTGTCCTGAAACTCGCTGATTTGGCTTATTTTGACAAATTTTTTGTTTATGAAATTATCGCAACAGGTAAGCAATATTGCGAAATTACCAATATAAAATATTTGCCAAAAGACGAAGTTAAGGCAAATCCAGAAATTGCTCCTGATGAGGAAGTTTAGTCGTTGTATAAAATTTCGCCTAAATATTGACCTGTGTAAGAATTTTCGCAGGTTGCAACTTGTTCGGGCGTGCCTTGAGCAACGATGAATCCACCATTTTCGCCACCTTCTGGGCCAAGGTCGATGATGTGGTCGGCAATTTTGATGATGTCGAGGTTGTGTTCGATTATCAAAATCGTGTTGCCGTTGTCAGCAAGTTTGTTTATGATTTTTATCAACTTGTCTAAGTCAGCCCAGTGCAAGCCAACAGAGGGTTCATCAAGCAAATAGAGCGTTTTGCCTGTGGCTTTTTTGTTCAATTCTGCCGCAAGTTTAATTCTTTGTGCTTCTCCTCCAGACAGAGTGTCTGATGATTGACCGAGCCTGATGTAGCCGAGACCTACGTCTTTCAAAGTTTGTAAGCGATTTTTGATTTTGGGAATATTTTCAAAAAACTCAATCGCCTCTGAAACGCTCATATTCAAAACATCAGAGATATCTTTGCCCTTGTATTTGACCTCTAAAGTCTCACGGTTATAACGTTTTCCGCCGCAAACATCACAAGTGACATATACATCAGAGAGGAAACTCATCTCGATTTTTTTGACGCCATCACCTTTACAAGCCTCACAGCGACCGCCTTTGACGTTGAAACTGAATCTTCCTTGTTTGTAGCCACGCACTCTTGATTCTGTCGTTTTCGTGTAAAGTTCCCTAATGTGTGTGAAAACGTCCGTGTATGTTGCGGGGTTTGAACGAGGGGTTCTTCCGATTGGGGATTGGTCAATATTGATGACTTTGTCAATGTTTTCAAATCCGTCGATACCGTCGATACCTTGCGGTTTCGGGCGGTTTCCGTAAATTTTGTGCATTGCAAATTCGTATATCAAATCATTCATCAAGGTCGATTTGCCAGAACCGCTCAAGCCTGTAATGACGTTGATTTTGCCGAGCGGAATTTCAACGTCGATGTCTTTTAAGTTATTCTTTTTTGCACCACGAACTACGAGTTTTTTGCCGTTGCCTTCTCTTCTGAATTTTGGTATTTCAATTTTTTTGCGGCCGCTGAGGTAATCTCCTGTGAGCGAATTTTTGCATTTTTTTATGTCGTTCAAACTACCTTGACAAACGACGTTTCCGCCATGTTCGCCTGCATTTACACCTATATCAACGATGTAATCTGCACTCCGTATGGTTTCTTCGTCGTGTTCGACGACAATCAAGGTGTTACCGAGGTTTCGGAGTTTCATCATCGTTTTGATGAGCATATCGTTGTTGTATTGGTGTAAGCCGATGGACGGTTCGTCAAGAACGTACAAAACACCCGTCAATCCGCTGCCTATTTGGGTTGCAAGTCTAATTCTCTGAGCCTCACCACCTGATAGTGTTCCTGCTGTTCTTGCACAGTCGAGATAGCCTAAACCTACGTCAATCAAGAATTTGAGCCTTGACATAATTTCTGTCAAAATTTGTTTAGAAATTTTTAAATGATAATCCGAAAGTTCGAGCGACAACGATGAGAAAAACGAAAAGGCATCTTTGATTTGCATTTTGCAAATTTCATAGATGTTTTTTCCTCCGACAGTTATTGCAAGCGGAAATGGCTTCAATCTTGCACCGTGGCAGTCTTTGCAAGGAATTGCAGACATATATTTTTGAACATCGTCTCGAATTTCTTCTGAAGATGATTCGTTATATTTTTTCATGAAATAAGGAATGACGCCAACGTACGGAATATAACGCTTTTCGAGGTGTTGGTTATTAAAACTCATATACTCCATGTGAACTCGTTTGCCATCGCTGCCGTACAAAATAATATGTTGGTGTTCTTTGGGCAAATCTTTGAACGGGGTATCCATATTTATGTCAAATTCTTTTGAAACTGATTCTAAAATCTCGTGATAGTAAGGATTTCCAGTTCTTGCCCAAGGATAAATTGCACCTTGATTTAGCGATTTTGTATCGTCAGGGACAATCAAATCGGGGTTGATTTCGAAGTGTGCACCCAGTCCCGAGCAGGTAGGACAAGCACCATAAGGGGCGTTAAAACTGAAAATTTTTGGTGTGATTTCTTCAAAACTCAAATTACAGTCGGGGCAAGAGGATTTTTCACTGTAAATTGTGATTTTTCCATTGTCGTCGACATAAACTAATCCATCGCCTTTTTGAAGTGCGAGTTGTACGCTATCCGTCAATCTCGAGGTTATGCCTTCTTTTATCACAAGTCTGTCAATTACGATTTCGATATTGTGACGCAAATTTTTGTCGATTTTGATTTCGTCAAGTTCTGTCAAATTGACTATTTCGCCATCGATTTTTACTCGGGCAAAGCCTTCCGACTGGATATTTTTTAATGTCGTTAAAAATTCACCTTTTTTGTCTCTAATAACTGGCGAAAGCAGCATTATTTTTGAGCCTTGAGGCATTGACATAATTTGATCAACAATTTCATCGACGGATTGCGGAACAACTTCTCGTCCGCATTTCGGGCAATGTGGGATTCCGACGGTTGCAAACAAAAGTCTCAAAAAGTCGTAAATCTCCGTGACTGTGCCGACTGTCGAGCGAGGATTGTTGCTGGTTGATTTTTGGTCAATCGCAATCGCTGGTGAAAGTCCCTCGATGCTTTCTACATCTGGTTTATCAAGTTGTCCCAAAAATTGTCGAGCGTAAACCGAAAGGCTCTCGATATAACGTCTTTGTCCCTCTGCAAAAATAGTATCGAAGGCAAGTGAACTTTTCCCTGAGCCGCTCACGCCCGTGAAAACAATAAGTTCGTTCTTCGGCAATTCAAGATTTACGTTTTTGAGGTTGTGTTGGTTAGCACCTCTAATGATAATTTTCTCACTCATACTATCATTATTACATAAAAAATGGTTAGTAATGACCTTTTTTCAACAAATCTTTAACAACGTCGTAAACTTGGTATAAAATTCCAGCTTTTTCCGCCTTCGATTGGGCATAATCAAACAATCCGTATAGATTTTTAGGAATTTCATTTCCTTGTTTATATATTATCGACTGGCAAAATTCCAAAGAAAAATTAACTTGTTTACAGCCGACTTTTTTAGGAAACTGTAATCAAATATTATATTATGTCCAAGTATAGGATAATCGCCTATGAACTCCATAATATCACAGAGAACATCATCTATACGTGGCTTGTCCGTAAGCTCTTCATTGTGGATGCCTGTAAGCTCCACAACCCTGTCACTGTAATACCCGGATTGATAAGTGTCGAATATGTATCCTTCACCTCTCCGTGTTCTATTCTTGCCATGCCTATCTCTATAATCCTGTCACTTGCCGGGTTAAGACCTGTTGTTTCAAGGTCAAGTGCAATATAACTATCTATCATTATTTTTCTTCTCTTTCATGTACTCTTCACCTATGACGTTACCAATAATACCGAGATAATCCACATCCATCTCAGGCCACTTAT
>OHNI01000637.1_pt1 | contig 11150 bp, 7 predicted proteins | sample 1569501 | NCBI WGS metagenome assembly OHNI01 (sample SAMEA3879542, study PRJEB24766) | human gut metagenome | biome: human-associated habitat; feature: feces | place: USA | collected 1985/1987
ACATTTATTTCTCCGTACTGTTATCGGAAACAACCGATTCCAGCATGATCAGCTCATCCGCGGTTTCCCGGAAACTGCCACAAAGACCGCTTGTCATCGTATAGACCACATCCGGCTGCTGATCTGTCATAAAGTAATAGCAGTTTGCCGTCGCATTGTGATCACCGACCGTAAAAGTGTAGGTCTGGTCTGCCGTTGTTACGGTAATGACATTTGACGGTGCATCCAATCCATATTCGGACAGATCTGTCACATCATCGATCTCTTCATCCGCTTCTACCTTCGTCACGTTGGCAAGCATGCTTGTGATCCGGTCGTTATCCATATGAAGCTCTGTATTCTGATCGTAACTCCAGTTATCATCCGTTTTGGTGAAGGATAAGGTTTCTCCATCAAGCTGATAGGAAAATGCCTCTATCGCATCCGTATCGATCTCTGCCACCTGTATTTTATCCTCCTCTTCCTTTTCCGCCTGTTTTTTATTATATTGCTGTAAAAGAAAATAACCGCCGATGAGCAGCGTCAGTACTGCTACAAGCACAACCATTTGAACTTTCTGTTTTCGCATTTTTCTTCTCCTTGTCTTCTTTTCCGGGTCTCTGTTCTGTTCGCCGTCTTTCAGCTAACGTCTTCTTCTCCTTACCCAGATCACAATACCGGCTGCAAGAAGCAATACCGGCAGAAGGATCACAGTAGTCAATCCAAGGAATACGAACTGATTCTGTGGAACGGTAATGCTTTCCTGTGTGTACTCTTTCACCGGAATTGATACCGAACTTTGTTCCTCCGACAGATCATTGATCACACGTGTGAACAGCTGCAGGTTGGAACCACCAACCATCTGGCTGGATTCATCTGTAAAGAGATTCTCAGAAGAGAATATAAACATTGTACTTGTTGTTTCACCCGCTGTTTTCTCTACTTTTGCACCCAGCGTAAACTGTCCTGTCTCTTCCCCATCCTCTGCTTCATAGCTTGTCATATTCTGCGGATCATCTTTCACAACCGCATTTTCACTTGTGACAAGCATCTGTGTGACGGAAAGTGCATCATTCTCTGATACAGTCAGTCCCTGTGCATATGGCGCAAAGACATACTTGGAATCTGCAAAATCAGAAGTATAAGTATTGCTCTTAACTTCCGGGATCAGATAAAACGGATTCTGGTAATAATGTCCGTTATCGGTTTCTGCCAAAATACCCTTTGTTACAGATACACCGTATTCATCCAGGATGGATTTAAAATTTGTCATATCCTGATCTGTATAGGTTGTCACAACAATGGCTTTTCCGCCTGCTGCCATATAGTCTTTTACCTTCTGGGCATCATCAGTTGAAAAATCACTGAGCGGAGCCAGAATCATGATTGCATCCGCATCCTCCGGAACCTTATCCTGATCCATCAGATTCAGATCTTCCACAGTCAGATTTGCCTTTTCCATAGCAGTCCGGAAGGAACTGTCAAGCTCCTGTTCATCATGTCCCGTAATCCGGTAAACAACAGGCATCTCTGCTGCGGTCACATAATCCAGCGCACTTGTGATCCGGCCTTCTCCGTCATATCCGGTCGTCTGCTGGGAATATGTATTATAATCAATCTGCGTTTCATACATATCCTCATAGGAAATGACTTTGTTTCTCTTTTCTCCTACTACGATCAGACTGTTTTCCTGCAGTGTATCACTTGTATAGTCCGATGCAAAATTCGGATATTTGACCGGATCTTTATATTCTACTTTAATATGAGAAGATTCACTCTCGTACTTGGAAAGTGTCCGGGAAATCGTTTCGTCCAGTGTGCTCTTCTTTCCATATACATAAATCGTAACATCTTCCTGCATGTTCTTTAAAAACTGCACCGTATCATCCGTCAGAGAATACAGATGATTGCTCGTCATATCAATGCTGGATACAGAAAGCGGAAGCTGATCCGCAACCAGATTGACAAGTACCGTTACCGCGATCGCAGCTGCGATCATTCCGCTGCTGAATACACCTGTTTTCAGGCTCTTGACAGAAATGCTCCATCTTCTCTTCTGGATGGACTGACAGGTCAGAAACAAAAGCAACAGGATAACGGTTATAAAATAGATTGCAGCCTTCAGATCCAGTGTTCCGGTCAGGAAAACGGAAAATCTCGTGTAAAAATCAAAACAGCCGAGGATCTTTGTCAGTACATTGCCTTCTGAAGAGATCATATTACAAAGACCGCTCATAATGTAGCAGACAAAAAGAGCTGCAAAGGATAATACCGCTGCGATCACCTGACTTTCTGTCAGAGAAGAAATGAAAACACCGACTGCCATGCAGGCGAGCCCATATAGATAGAATCCCAGAATTGCCATATACGATTCCGCTACCGGGATATTACCGAATTTCATCAGGATCAACGGATACAAACAGATCACAAGTATAGGGATCGTAAAAATCGAAGCCAGTGCCAGAAATTTTCCTGCAATGATCTTGCCCAGAGAAACCGGCGCTGTCAGGATCAGCTGATCCGTTTTATTTTTCCGTTCTTCCGCAAGACACCGCATTGTCAGAATTGGAACCGCCAGAAGCAGAATAAAACCGCATGCACTGATCACATTTGAAAAGTAAGCACTGCCATATAACAGATTTGTTGCGGTAAAATACAGTCCTACAAAAAAGAGGATCACTGCCATGAACAGCCAGCCTATCACCGTATGTAAATAACTCCTAAATTCCCTTTTCCATATTGCCAGCATTGTCTGTCTCCTCCTTCTGCGTTGTTTCCGCTGTCTGTGAATTTTCTGCTGCAGCACTTTCCTTTGCCGTCCGGCCGGTCATCTCTTCTGCAGCAGCACTCTTTTCCTGTTCCTTCGTCAGTTCCAGGAATACATCCTCTAAGGATTTACTCGTCATCTTCATCTCATAAATCGGAAGTCTATGCTCTGCCATATAATAGAAGATTTCTTCCCGCAGATCCACTTCCTTTTTATAATGAAGTTCCATCTGCCACAGATCATTTTCCACATTGTACGAAGCATGCATTTCTCCAATCGCTGCATAGCGTTCCTTCAGTTCCTTTTCCGCTGCTCTGACCGCATCTTCCGTACCGCAAAGCTGCATGGAGAGCACGTTGTCACCGCTCATCAGCCTGCTCAGATTTTCCGGCGTATCGCTTGCTGCCAGTCTGCCGTGTGCAATGATCATGATATGGTCACAGACTGCACTGACTTCCGGTAAAATGTGTGAACTCAGTATTACTGTATGTTTCTTGCCCAGACTTTTGATCAGCTGTCTGATCTCTATGATCTGCATCGGATCCAGTCCGACTGTCGGCTCATCCAAAATAATGATCTTCGGATAACCCAAAATTGCCTGTGCCAGCCCTACTCTCTGTTTATAACCTTTGGAAAGATTCTGGATCAGTCGATCCTGCATGGATGTGATCTTTGTAAGCTCCATGACTTCCCCGATCTGTTTCCGTCTCTCCTTTTTGTCGATTTTCTTCAGTTCTGCCACAAATGCCAGATATTCCTTTACGGTCATGGTATCATAAACAGGCGGAAGCTCCGGCAAATAGCCAATATTCCTCTTGGCTTCTTCCGGTTCCTTATAAATATCATGCCCGTCAATTTTAATTTCTCCACTGGTTGCTCCCAGGTAACCGGTCAGCATATTCATCGTGGTTGATTTTCCTGCCCCATTCGGGCCAAGGAAGCCATAAATCTGCCCTTCTTCTACGCAAAACGACAAATCATCCACAGCAACATGATTCCCATACTTTTTCGTCAGATGACTTACTTCTATCATAGTCTGCCTCCCTGTACATTTTATATTTGCCCTTATCTTAATGAGGAATTGTGAAAAAAGAAAAATGATTTTGTGAAAAAACTGTGTAAAAACTATGATATGCTATTTGACACAGACTGTATGCTATGATAATTTATTATCTATGGGTAACCACTCTGGAGAGTCTCTCTTCCATTCTGGGAAGAGAGCGCCGAAGGTGTACGGCTTACAGCCAATCTCTCAGGCATAAAGGACAGAGCATTACATATCTGATACGTATTGCATGTTCTTCTCTTTAGAGTCAAATCATGACTAAGAGAGGAAGGAACACAAAAATGTTAGAAACTATCAACAATCTACTTGGTGCAATCGATGACTTCGTATGGGGCGTTCCCCTGATCGTGCTCATCCTTGCCACAGGCATTTATCTTACCATTCGTGTAAAATGTCTGCAAATCTCCAAACTCCCACGCGCGATCCATTATATGTTTCATTCGGAATCCGAGGATCTGGATGGTGAAGTATCCAGCTTTGCCGCACTTTGTACCGCATTATCCGCAACGATCGGAACCGGTAACATCGTCGGTGTTGCAACCGCTATCGTAGCCGGCGGTCCGGGCGCATTATTCTGGATGTGGATCGCAGCCTTTTTGGGAACAGCCACCAAATATGCGGAAGGTCTTCTTGCTGTAAAATATCGTACAGTTGCAGAAGACGGACATATTGTGGGCGGTCCGTTCTACTATATCGAAAAAGGTATGGGGGAAAAATGGAAATGGCTTGCAAAGCTTTTTTCTTTCTTTGGTGTCGGCGTCGGCCTTTTCGGTATCGGTACTTTTACCCAGGTAAACGGTATCACAAGTGCAGCCAACAACTTCTTTGATCCAAATAATGCGCATATGATTTCATTATTCGGCCGTGATTATTCCTGGTCCGTTGTGATCGCAGGTCTGATCCTTGCGATCTGTGTCGGTCTTGTTGTCATCGGCGGTTTAAAGAGAATCTCACAGGTTTCACAGGTTGTCGTACCATTTATGGCTGTGATCTATGTGATCGCTGCTATTACAATCCTGATCTGTAATATTACAAAGATTCCTGGAGCTTTCGTTACGATCATCCAGAGCGCATTTGGCATGCGTGCTGCTGCAGGCGGTGCACTCGGTGCAGTCCTGCTTGCCATGCAGAAGGGTATTGCCCGTGGTATCTTCTCCAATGAGGCCGGTCTTGGTAGTGCGCCCATCGCTGCAGCCGCTGCTCATACGGAAGAACCTGTAAGACAGGGCCTTGTTTCCATGATGGGAACCATTATCGATACACTGATCATCTGTACGATGACAGGTCTTGCCATCGTCATCACAGATACATGGAACATCGGTCTGGAAGGTGTTGCTGTTACAACAGTTGCATTCCAGCGGGGACTTCCGCTTCCTGATGAGGTATGCTCCTTTATTTTAATGCTTTGTCTGATTTTCTTTGCCTTTACAACAATCCTTGGCTGGGATTACTATTCCGAGCGTTGTCTCGAATACCTCTGCCATGGCAATCAGAAGGTCGTACATGTATATCGTTGGATCTACATTTTGGCAGTCCTGATCGGACCTTTCATGACGATCTCCGCAGTCTGGACGATCGCCGATATCTTCAACGGTCTGATGGCTCTGCCTAACCTGGTAGCTCTGATCGCATTATCCGGCGTGATCGTGGCTGAGACAAAATCTTACTTTGAGAGAGTTCCGAAGTATAAATAAGAAGAAGTATAAATAATGTAAGCAGAAAAAAACATATAGTATGCAATCACGTTTGACTCCCCTGCGATTTGCAGAGCACATTTGCCACGCTCCAGCCCGTCAGAACCTCTGTGCATGTAAAATCGGCTTTGCCGATGCACAGAGGCTACATAACGGATTTACATAGTAAATCCGTTACATTTTGCAAAAAAGCGTTGCGGTCTCTCCGCTGTGGCAAGTGCTCCGCAAATCTCGGTCGTCCACACTATCGATTGCTTACTATATGTTTTTTCTGTTGGTATATTATATAAATGGAGTTTCGCTTGCGAAACTCCTGCGCCGAACGCGATATGCCATGAGGTTCTTCCTCATGGCATATATTTTCCGCTTCGCGTGAGTGCGCATCATTATATATATGAATGTTTTACATTCATATATATAGCCCGGGCTTAATCGCCCAGGCTTTTCCATTTGAGATATGCATTGATAAATTTATCGATATCGCCGTCCAAGACCGCATCTACATTGCCTGTCTCTGCGCCGGTTCTTGTGTCTTTGACCATAGTATATGGTTGCATGACATAAGACCTGATCTGATTGCCCCATCCGATCTCCGTCACCTCACCACGGATATCAGACAGTTTTTCCGCATTTGCTTCCTGCTTGAGCATATACAGCTTTGCACGCAGCATCTGCATTGCTTTGTCCTTGTTCATATGCTGGCTTCGTTCATTCTGACACTGTACCACAATGCCTGTCGGCAGATGTGTGATACGGATTGCGGAAGACGTCTTGTTGATGTGCTGTCCACCGGCTCCGGAGCTTCGGTAGGTATCGATACGCAGATCCTCATCACGGATCTCCACATCCACATCTTCTTCAATATCGGGCATTACATCCAGCGATACAAACGAAGTCTGACGCTTTCCCTGTGCATTGAACGGAGAAATACGCACCAGTCTGTGCACACCCTTTTCTGATTTCAGATAGCCATAGGCGTTCTCGCCGTTTACCTGGAATGTGACCGATTTGATACCGGCCTCTTCGCCTTCCAGAAAATCCAGCTCCTCTACCGTAAATCCCTTGCGCTCTGCCCATCTTGTATACATACGATAAAGCATTTGCGCCCAGTCACAGCTTTCCGTTCCGCCTGCGCCCGCATTCAGCTTCAGTATCGCATTGCATTTGTCATACTCTCCCGAAAGCAGCGTACGGATCTTGATATTGTCCAGCGTCTGCACGAAGCTGTCAAATTCTTCTCTCGCTTCCTGTGCAAGCTCTTCATCATTTTCTTCATAGCCCATCTGGATCAACGTTTCGATATCCTCGTATTGCTGATACAGATGAGCACACGTCTCTACATCGTCTTTTAAACCTTTGAGAAGCTTTGACTTTTCCTGTGCTGCTTCCGCATCATCCCAAAAGCCCGGGGCTTCCATTTCCCGCTCTAATTCTTCGATTCGCTTTTCTTTATTAGCGATGTCAAAGTGAATCCCTTACTTCCGCAAGTGGAGATTCGTAGGATAAAAGTTCCTGTTTTAACTGATCGAGTTCGACCACTCTGCTCACCACCTTATTCTTATATATAGAAGCGGGTCTGCTACAGATTCACAAACCCACTTTTCCTTCTCATGACAGTTGCGCTCTAAAGCTTTCTGCCACAGCAGTTCTTATATTTCTTTCCGCTTCCGCACGGACATGGATCGTTTGGATAGATCTTTTCGCTTTCTCTTCTGACAGGTCCCTTCGGTGCAGAATCATCCTTGTTTGTTCCTGTTACCTTTGCAACCTGCTCACGCTCTACCTTCTGCTCAATCCTGACATTAAACAGCAGTCTGACCGTATCTTCCTGAATCGCCGCTGTCATGGCATCGAACATGTCATATCCCGCCAGCTTGTATTCCACAAGAGGATCTCTCTGACCGTAAGCCTGCAGACCAACGCCCTGACGCAGCTGCTCCATATCATCGATATGGGACATCCATTTCTGGTCGATCACCTTCAGGAGGATCACACGCTCTACTTCACGGATCGCTTCAGGCTGCGGGAATTCCGTTTCCTTGCTTTCATACAGCTTCACAGCTTCTTCTTTCAGGGAATGCTTCAGTTCGTTCTTCTTCATACCCTTGATATCCGGATGGATCACAGGCCGGAGCGGAATGATCGGCAGAAGAAGCTGATTCAGCTCTGCCAGATCCCAGTCATCACTGCTTCTGTCATCGGAAATGCTGGAATCTACCGCATTTTCCACAATATCTGTGATCATCTTATAGATGACATCACGCATGCTTTCTCCGTTCAGTACACGGAGACGCTCTGCATAGATGATCTCTCTCTGCTCATTCATAACCTGATCGTATTCCAGAAGCGTCTTTCTGATACCGTAGTTATTGCTTTCGATCTTCTTCTGGGCTGTCTCGATCGCCTTTGTCAGCATCTTATGCTCGATCTGCTGTCCTTCCTCGATACCGAGCGCATTGAACATCGTCATCATACGATCCGAACCGAACAGACGCATCAGGTCATCCTCAAGAGAAATATAGAAACGGGATTCACCAGGATCTCCCTGACGACCCGCACGACCGCGGAGCTGGTTATCAATACGTCTTGACTCGTGACGTTCCGTACCGATGATACGCAGACCGCCTGCTTCTTTTGATTCATCATCCAGCTTGATATCCGTACCACGACCTGCCATGTTAGTAGCAATCGTAACGGAACCGTGAATACCTGCATCTGCAACAATCTCTGCCTCCAGCTCATGGAATTTGGCATTTAATACCTTATGCTGGATGCCCTCTCTCTTTAAGAGTTTACTGATCTCTTCGGATGCTTCGATCGTGATCGTACCGACTAAAACCGGCTGATTTCTGTCATGTGCTTCCTTGACAGCTTCCACAACCGCATGCAGCTTTTCTTTCTTTGTCTTATAGACTGCATCCTCCCAGTCCTTACGGATAACTGGACGGTTTGTAGGGATCTCGATAACATCCATTCCGTAAATATCACGGAATTCCTTTTCTTCTGTTAAAGCAGTACCTGTCATACCTGACTTCTTTTCGAACTTATTGAAGAAATTCTGGAAGGTAATGGTTGCCAGTGTCTTGCTTTCTCTCTTGATCTTTACATGTTCCTTTGCCTCGATCGCCTGATGCAGGCCATCTGAGAAACGGCGTCCCGGCATAATACGTCCGGTAAATTCATCTACGATGAAGACCTGATCGTCTTTTACAACGTAATCCTGGTCGCGGAACATCAGATTGTGGGCACGCAGTGCCAGAATAATATTATGCTGGATCTCCAGATTTTCCGGATCTGCCAGATTTTCGATCTGGAAGAATTTCTCAACTTTCTCCACGCCTTCCGCAGTCAGATTGACCAGCTTATCCTTTTCATTGACGATGAAATCACCGTCTTCTTCCTGCTCGATACCCATCATGATATCCAGCTTGGACTGCTCTTCCTGATCTTTACCACGCTTGAGCTGGCGTGCCAGAATATCGCATGCCTCATACAGCTTTGTGGACTTGCCGCTCTGTCCGGAAATGATCAGTGGAGTACGTGCCTCATCGATCAGAACAGAGTCAACCTCATCGATGATCGCATAATGCAGATCACGGAGTACAAGCTGTTCCTTATAGATAACCATGTTGTCACGCAGATAATCGAATCCGAGTTCATTATTCGTAACGTAAGTAATATCGCAGTTGTATGCTGCCCGTCTTTCCTCCGGCTTTAAGTCATTCAGTACAACACCGACCGTCAGTCCTAAAAATTCATGGATCTGTCCCATCCACTCCGCATCACGCTTTGCCAGATAATCATTGACCGTAACGATATGTACGCCCTTTCCTTCCAGCGCATTCAGATAAGCCGGCAGTGTGGAAACAAGTGTTTTACCTTCACCGGTACGCATTTCCGCGATTTTGCCCCGGTGCAGCACCACGCCGCCAATCATCTGTACATCATAATGGCGCATACCTGTCACGCGTTTAGCCGCTTCTCTTACGACGGCAAACGCCTCCGGCAGAAGCTGATCCAGCGTTTCGCCTTTTTGCAGACGCAGCTTGAATTCCTGCGTTTTCGCCTGCAAATTCGCAGAGCTCAACTTCTCCATTTCCGGCTTCAATGCCCTGGCAACTTCTTCCGCAAGCTTTTTTACATCAATCTCTTGCTTATAAGACGCCCTAACCTCTTCCGCCTCTCCATACACTTCTTGATAAGCCAGTTCAATGCCACGTTTGATAAGCTCCGTCTGATTTGAAAAGCTTCCATCCACAAGCATCCTGTCCAGTTTTTTCAGAATATTTGCATCCGACTGGCGGTCCACATAGAGACGGCAGCCAAGCCGCCTCTCTCTAAATCCCATTACCATGTGTACCACCTGCCTTTATGCCATCTGTTTTGCAAGAAACTCATAGCCCTTTGCATTGGCTCTGACATCCGTCACATATGAAATGTTATCCCCATGTTTTCCAAATCTCTCCATTGCCTTTGCTCCGCCACCCACATAAATAATGTTGGTAAATTCCGTATCGTGCCCGTTCTCTTTCAGAACTCCTTCCACTCTTGCAACAAACTTTTCAAGCGCCTCGTCCATAATCCTTGCATACTTTTCCGGATAATTTCCGCCAAGATTGCTGATATAATCTGTAATCACATTCTCCGAAATCTCTTTTCCAAAAACCTCACTGCTTCTGCTCTTGATTTCCTGAATAACAGAAATCATGGACTCCGTGAAGGTCTCACATTTACTTTCCACTGGAACACCATCCTTCACATGCATGATATCAATCGTCCAGGAACCAACATCAACAATCAGATATTCACCCTTCATACTACCAAGCCTGTCTGCCACTGCTGCATAACACTGTGGAAAAGCCATCACATTTACAATAGTAAACTCATATGCCACATCCTCAAATTTAAAATGCACCGGCTGATTTCCACGTTTCAGATATTTCACGAACTGCTTTCTTACCGTTGCAAACTGTTTTAAAGGAAGTCCGACTCCAAGCACCACTCCGGCACCATTTGGAATATTCCCTGACTGACATTCCTTTGCCAGTGCCGCAAGTGTCAACAGATAATAATCATCATCTGCAAGTTTACTGTCCTTCACACTGTTACGCTTTTCTCCAATCTTATAAAATGCTCCATCATAAACCAGTGTATTAGCCTGGAAGGTAGGCTTTACAGCCTGCCTTTCCACACCATTCTCAAACACATGGTTTGATGTTTTCATTAAATGATTCCCGTGGTCAATTCCCACATAATAAATTCTATTTTCTTCCATAAACTCATGCCTCCATTCTCTGCGTCTCCGCCTGTTCAAACGCAATATTCTCCTTTGCACGTTCCAAACGTACACGCTTGTTGTAATCAATTGTTGCAAACAAATCCTCTGTTACAATCTCATCTGCTGTCATTGCCGCCTGCATGTTTTCCTGAAATGTTACCTGAAATCCTTTTTCTTCCAAAGTATCCAAACCAATTCCTCTCACCTTGTTTATTCCCTGTAAAACAGTGTCATACAGTTGCCATGCATAATTCTCATATTCTGCTGCCTTATCCAAAAGCACTCCCTGCATAAAATACTTGTTATACAGATAACGGTCATTCTCCATCAAGGCTCTGAGATAACGATGTCCGTATTTTCCAAGAC
>OHNI01000638.1_pt1 | contig 11137 bp, 9 predicted proteins | sample 1569501 | NCBI WGS metagenome assembly OHNI01 (sample SAMEA3879542, study PRJEB24766) | human gut metagenome | biome: human-associated habitat; feature: feces | place: USA | collected 1985/1987
GGACTCCCCCCGTGTGCTGGAAGCCGCCTTGAAGGAAATCGAGCGCAGCAACGGGCGCATCAGGAGCCCGCTATGTTTTCTCAGGAGCAGGCTGACGTCCGTCCGGACCGCATGATATTTTGACATTAGTTAGTATGTGAAAGAACATTCCATCCTGCCGTCCCGCTGTGAAGCCGGTGCGGCAGGAACTTAAAAAAAACGAAAGATTATGAAATCACAGGAAGCCAATGCGATCCCCTTGCGGGAGATACTGGAAAAATACGGTCATGAACCGGTCAGGTCCTACCACGGCTATCTCATGTACAGCTCCCCTTTCAGAAATGAGGAGACCCCCAGCTTCATGGTGAACCTGCACACGAACAAATGGAAGGATTTCGGTGAGGACAGCTCGGGAGGTGTGGCTGACCTGGTCATGCGTCTGGAACGGTGCGATTTTCACTCCGCCATGCGGCGGATTGAAAAAAGCGACCTGTCCGCCCCGTCCGACCCCCTCCCTGTTCCGACTTCCGCCGGGGATGCCGGCACCAGCCCCAGACTGACTGTCGACAATATCAATCCCCTGACCAACAGGATGCTTCTGGAATACATGGGCCGGCGTGGAATTGATGCGGACATTGCAAAGGCATATTGCAAGGAAGCATACTACCATTTCAGCGGAAGGAAGGACAGGCGCTGTTTCGCCGTAGCTTTCCCCAATGACAAGGGAGGCATGGAGCTCAGGAATCCGATATTCAAGGGATGTGCCGGAGTAAAAGCCGTCACCTGTCTTGACAATGGAGGCAACCGTTGTGCCGTTTTCGAGGGATTCATGGATTTTCTCAGCTATCTCCAGTATGCCAGGGAACATCCCGGACTGCCGCCAATGAATTTCTGCATCCTGAACTCCACGGCCATGGCCGGCAGGTCCGGAGAGTTCCTTTCCCGGCACCGGCTGGTACATGCCTTTCTGGACAACGACAAGGCAGGCATGGACGCCCTGGAGAAACTGGAGGGGAATCTTGGGAAGGATACGGTACTGGTCAATGAGTCCGTCCGGCTGTATCCCCGGCATAACGATTTCAACGAGTTCCTGCAAGCCTGTAAAAAAAAAGCAATGACTGCAGGAAATGAGATGTAATACAGCAAACAATATGAAAGAAGTATCAGAAAAGATAACGGAAAGAATCCGCAAGCTTATCCGGCTCAAAGAATCCGCCACACAGATCGGATCTGAAGGTGAAGCTCATGCGGCGGCAGCGGCGGTACACCGCCTGCTTATGGAATACAACCTCTCCCTGCTTGATCTTGCCGGTGAGAATCCACAAAACCGGCTGACAGCTTGCGAATCTGACAGAATCAGCTACAAGGATGCAGCCGGCAATATCTGGAAACGTGACCTGATGAGGGTCTTATGTGAATACAATTACTGCAAGATGCTGCTCTACGCGGGCACAACCCATATGGTGGTAATCGGGACAGAGGAAAATGCGGCAACTGTCATTGCGCTCTTTGACTACCTGCGTAAAACCTTCAGACGTCTGTCCGAAGAGAAGTATTCCGGGTATGCGCAAGGCAGACGCGGTTACTGGAGAACCGCCAAAGGTAAGAAGGACTATATCCGGTCTTATCTGGAAGGCTGCATACCCGGTTTACGCATGCAGCTGGAGAAGTCCGGGCAGACGCCGCAGGAAACCGGCCTCATGATCTGTCACCAAAAACTGATAGACGACTATATGGGCAGGTTCAGGCTTGTCAGAAGAAAGCCTGTGGCAAACAGGCATAAGACGAACCACAAGGCTTATATGACCGGAGTTGATGACGGCCGCCATATAAGTCTGAGCAGGCAATTGAAGGATAATACTCTTTTTTAAAAGGATAAAAACATGGGCTTTGTCAACAGACTGATCACATGGATCATGGACCGGCTTTCCGTGGAGGTCGATCCGGATGCCGAATGGTTTTAGCAGATCGTGAAAAGGATGGTTGCGGTTCATCCCCGTTCACTTGATTAAAAACACATAAACGAAAAAAATATGGAGATAAAAGGAAAAGTACTTATCCTCTTTCCGGTTAAGGAAGGAGTCGGAAAGACATCGGGCACTCCGTGGAAGTCCCGTGAGTTTGTGATAGAAACGCAAGACCAGTATCCGAAGAGGATCTGCCTGCAAGTGATGAATGACAACATGGACCGTTTTCCCATGGAGGAGGGTATGGAGGTCAGTGTCAAATTTGACATTTCCGCCCGTGAATGGGACGGCCGTTACTTCAACACGCTGACGGCATGGGACATCACCGTGCTGAATTCCCGGCCGTCCAATCAGGAAGGAGAAAACAGATGAGAAAGAAATTCTTTTTTCTGGGGATATTGTTGGGCGTCTGCCTGGCATCCCCGGCCCAGTTCTATTCCGCACGTACCAACCTGATAGGGCTGGCAACGGGCAACATCAACCTGGAGGGGTCCATGACGCTGAACCGCCGATGGTCGCTTCATCTACCGGTCCAGTACAATCCCTTCGTCTTTAAGGATAACCGCCAGTTCCGCAACCTGACTGTCATGCCGGGCGTGCGCTACTGGTTCGTGGAGTCCTACTCCAATTTTTTTGTCGGGATGAACACCCTGGCAAGCGGCTATTCGATCGGCAGGATATGGAACAAGAAACGTTATGAGGGAGAAGGCTACGGCATCGGCCTCTCCATCGGCAAGGCCTACCCCCTGTCAAAAACATGGAACATAGAATGGGAACTCGGCGGCGTCGCGGTCTGGGCGAGGTACAACGAATACCGTTGCCGGGAATGCGGTGCCTTCCTGGGCAGAAAACACGGATGGTATCTGATACCTTCACGTGTGGCGTTGAACATGATATATCTTTTCTAAATGTACGGTCCTATGAAAAAAAGAAACATACCTGTAATCCTTTTACTTCCACTGCTGTCCTTATCCTGTTCCCTGTCCCACAAGATGGAAAGGAGCATCAGCAAGGTCGGTCTCTCACAGGCCGGCAAGCGGCCTGCACCGGACACGACATGCTATTCCGTTCCCGAAAAAATCACCTGGAAGGACAGTTCGGGAGTGGAACATATTGTCACCATGGCCGAACGTGACAGCGTTACGGGTGAAGAGATGACCGTGTTGCAGCTGGACGAGGTGACCATTGTCGCGCGTAACAGGAACATCCCCGAGCGTGCCGGAAAAGTGAATCTGGATTTTGTCGTGACCGTTCCGGGCAGGCTGATAGATGACAAATGGCAGGTACAGCTGACCCCTGTGGCCTACAAGCGTGGCAGACGCATAGAACTGGAGAGGATCTTCCTATCCGGCGCCGACTTCGTCAAGCGGCAGAAAAAAGGATACGCGCAGTACCAGGCCTTCATAAACAGCATCATCCCGGATTCCGCCTATCTGAAAGAGATGTTCGACATGAAAGGCTACCGCCGTGCCATGGCCGAGCTGGAGGAGGAGTTCTACCAGGCATGGAAGCATGACTATATCGCCCGCGAGGAATGGATTGACTGGACTGAGAGATGGAACCGCCGTTACCAGCACTTCAACGCGAAGATGGAACGGAACCGCATGGCCATCGCCGGCCACAACACCATCCTGTCCGTACTTCCCGCTTACTGGCTCCGCCGTGATCTGGACACCACGCTGATTCCGTCCCGCTACCGCATATTCTCGGAAGGCACCCCTCTGAAGGTACGCAGGGTGACGCCGGAAGATTCGGCGCGTATAGCGGAGAGATACTTCGATTACAAGCGCATTGCGGAGAACGAACACAAACGTGACGCGGTGTCACGCAAATATGAGGAGCTGGTTCGTTTCCCTTACCAGGCCGCCCGTCTGGATACGGTCATCAGGAACAGGAACAATACCTTCAGCTATTATTACCGGCAGGAGATGGATGTTACCGATAACACGAAACGTATTGATCTGACAGTAGACGGAAGGATACTTGCCGTCAATGGCAGTTCCGCCAATTTACCGTCCTCGGATACCATTACCTATTATATAAGCAGTATGGTGCAGTTCCTGGACCATGCGCCCCGGTACAGGAAGGAGAAGATATACCGCAAGGCCACGGCCAATACGACCGCCTATATCAATTATCCGGCAGGCAGATACCTGTTTGACGAGGAATACGGGAACAACCGTTCCGAAATAGACAAAGTCCTGGAAGCGATCAACAAGCTGACCTATACCGGTGAGTTGGTGATGGACAGTATTGACATGACCGCCACCGCATCCCCGGAAGGCAGCGCGGCCGCGAACCGTATCCTGTCCAGGCAGCGTGCCGTTGCCTTGAAGGAGTACCTGTCCGGAAGGACGGATGACAGGACCGGCATCGACACCCTGATCCGTCCCCGGTGGATTGGCGAGGATTGGCAGCTTCTTGTCCGCAAGGTACAACAGGATACGGAAATGGATGACAGGTCAGCCGTTCTGGATATCATGTCCTCCGTCAAGGATCCGGACGCAAGGGAGGCCGGGATCCGGAAACGTTTTCCGGATGCCTACAAGCATATCAGGGAGAACTATTATCCTCTGGCACGTGCGGTGAACTTCGCATTCTACCTGCACCGCCGGGATATGATAGAGGAATTCAAATACACCACCGTCCTTGACTCGGCCTACATGCACGGTCTCGACCTGATGGAGGACAGGCAGTACAAGGACGCGCTGGTGATACTGTCGGACTATAACGACTACAACACGGCCATCTGCCTGATGTCACTGGGCTATGATGCACGGGCTGCCGGAATATTGGAATCCCTGCCGGAAAGTTCCAATGTGTGCTACCTGCTGTCCATCCTGTACAGCCGTCTGAAAGACGACGGCAAAGCCGTGTCCTCCTTCATGCGCTCACTGGAACTGGACGGTTCCAAAGCTTATCGCGGTCGTCTTGATCCGGAAATCAACCGGCTGATAACAACGTATAATTTAAACCTGTCGCAATATGAATAAAATAGTAAGAATTCTGCCCGGCATATTCCTGTCCCTGCTGTCACTTTCCTCTTGTGACGGCCTGTTCACCGAGGATTGTATCTACAAAGGATACCTGCACGCCCGTAACGGGTTCCATCACCCTTCCGATATGGGCACACCGGAACAGGCGGAGATGAACCTGATGGTTTTTCCGCTGACCGGTAACGGCGTGGCGGAATATGACAATCTTTCCATTCCTTTTAATGGAAGCGGTGATGCGTATGGGACCTTGCATATCGGGAGTTACGAGTTTCTCGCCTGCAACAAGGATGTCAACATCCTGGAGGATGCGGGCTCCGCCGCCACCGTCCGCCTGCGTGTTCCGACGGAACAGGGAAAGATCACGGCGGAGCAGGGATACGCGTATTCCTCTTCCGTGACCGGTACGGTCATGACTGACGACACCCTGCACGTCACCTGCGAGAGCAAACTGATGGTGCAGCGGATTGTCTTCAACATCACGGTGACGAATACGGGAATCCTGGAATATACCGGAATCACCGCCGAACTTGACGGCGTGACCACAAGCCGGTATGTACGTACAAGGGAAAAGGGAAGCGGTTTCGCCACCCTGCCTTTCACCGTCTCCCCTGAAAAGGAGAATTTCTTCCGGAAGGAAGTGCTGGTGTTCGGCATCAATACCGGGGTGAGCAATGTCATCCGTCTTCATCTGGACGGGGACATGCCCGTGGATGCGGATCTTGACCTGAGTGATGTGTTCAAGGACTTCACCGCTGACGGTATCAGTGTGGACATCACCGTCCGCGTATCCCCGTCCCTACATACCGCATCCGCTTCCATCGAGGACTGGCAGAATGTGGAATGGGGCCAGGGAATAATTACTTATTAATACTGTTTTTTTATCATCAATTTAAAATTTTACAAAATGAAGAAAATGTTTTTGTTCGCAGCGTGTCTTGCCGTATTGGCATGCAGCTGTTCCGAGAATGAAGAAGGAACCGTCAAGGATGTCCGTGCCTCCTTGAAAATCAACGCCAACATCGGTGCTCCCGCTGTTTCCCGCGCGGAAAAGACCGCCTGGGAAGCCGGTGACAAGCTGGGTCTTTATGTCTGCAACGGTACTTTGGGCACTCCGTACAACCAGAATGCCGTCTATACCAACACCCCTTTCACCTATTCAGCTGCCGGATGGACTTCGGAAGAGATCCTGCTGGATGAGAACGAGGCGACGGTGTTCGCTTATTATCCGTATGATGCCACGCTGACCACCCCCTCCGCCCTTCCGGTGGACATCACCACCCAGACGGACCATCTGTACGGACAGGGCGACACCAAGGCGAGCATCCTGAACCGTAATGTGAACATCACGATGAAACATGCCCTTTCACAGGTCGTATTCCGAATGAAGAAAACGGAAGGATACAGACAGGAAGGCGTCCTTACCGGAATCACACTGAAGAATGTCGGTTCCGCCACTCCGTTGTATACCCGTGCCACTATGGATATTTCAACAGGTTCCCTGACAAAAACGACGGCAGGCAATGTGGAATTCAGCGCCGGCGCCACTCTGACAGACAAGGCCGTATCCTTTTCATCCATTGTCGTTCCGGTTGATGCGACAGCGGGCAAGGATATGCAGGCCGTGTTCACCATTGACGGAAAGCAGCTGCAATTCACCTTCCCGGCCGGAACGAAATGGGAACGCTCTTACCGTAATATCTACGACATCGTACTGGGGAATAACGGTCTGGTCATCGGCGGTGCCGATGGCAGCGGTGTGACCATCGAACCCTGGACAGACGATGTGAAAGGTGAAATCCAGCTTGTACCTGTAATCTGACTTTAAGGGGCGGGAAGCCTTTCTTCCCGCCCTGTTACAAACCATATCGGGGCTGCCAATCCCCCATAATCAGACAAAACGATGAAAATGAAGAATATTTTAAACAGCCTTTTCCCCTGGCTGGCCATGACAACCCTCCTGTCCCTGCAGGGCTGTGAGAATGAGGAAGGCACCGCAATCCACAGCCGTGATACCGTGTCCTTTGAAATTGACGCAGGGGGAGCACGGGCAACCGAGACAACGTTTGAGACCGGGGATGCCATCGGCGTCTATGCGGCAGTACGCATGTCATCAGCGCCTGCGACCTTGAAAACGTCCGGAAACTATGCGGACAACAAGCGGTTCGTCTGGAACGGCTCGCAGTTCGTGGCGGACGGGGACGCCAACGAAATAGCCGCCGGCTATGAAACGGATTATTATGCCTATTACCCCTACAGGGAAGACATGGGCAATCCGTTGGATTATGATTTCAGCATACAGGGGGACCAGCGGGAAGGCATCACGCTTTCCGACTTCATGTATGCGGCCAACAGGAGCGGAACAACCGATAAGGTCATAACGCTCGCCTTCTCCCACCGGCTGTCCCGGCTGCAGGTCACTTATACGCCGGAAGCGGGAGAGGCACTTTCCGGCGTGACCATCCAAAGGGCCAAGGCTACAGCCAATATCAACCTGGGAACCGGCACCGCCAATACCCTTGGAGCCACCTCGGATATACGGATGTATAATGACGGCGGCACATTCACTGCGGTCATTCCGGCGCAGGACCGGGATGCCGACGGTACATTCCTTACCCTTTTATTTGCCGACGGCACAAAAAAGGACTACACCCTTACGGCAAAGAAAGAATTCCTTGCGGGGCATACTACCGTAATTCCGTTCATGGGCAAAGAGCTGCAGTATACCTTTACCGTCAGTCCGGAAACCATCGGCAGCGGCTATTCCGGCGGCATCTATAACTACGAAACGGTTTCAAACAAATATTATTCAATAAACGGGAAGCCATTGCCCGGCACTGAGAGTCCATTGGATTACACGGTTTCAACGACAGACGTCTGGATAACCCCGGACAAGGCGGGCAAAACAATAAAGGTGGCGGAAAACCTGAATACCGCTCCCCGAAACGGCAAGGTCCTGTTTACCCAGGCAGAATCCGGAAGGACTTACATCCTGCCGGTACAACAGTCCTCCGCTACCACGCGGCAGACCTTGCAAATCAGCACAACTGCGGGAAACATACCCGCTGCCGGAGGAGACAAGGCTGTCACAGCCGTTCTCAGCACTTATTATAACGACCACCGGGATCCTGATAAAAAAGAAAATGTAACGGTTTCCCTCAGTGGAACCGGGACGGGATTCAGCCTGTCCGGGAATCAGGTCCTGGCTGTCAACAATACTACGACAAATGCCAGAAGTATTACCGTAAAAGGCAGTTACAACGGCATAACATCGGATAACAGCCTGACCATAACACAGGATGCCGGTGCAAAACAATACGCATCCTGGAGCGACTGGAGTATAACCGTATCGGCCAATCCGGAAACGGTTGCAAACACGGGAGGTACATCCGTCATCACGGCCGATGCAGTCCGTACCCGTGCGTGGACGTGGAACGGTGTCGGCGGTTCCGGCGGTACGGAAACAGACAGGTCCACACCGTCATTGTCGGCAGCCGGCAGCGGATTCAGCCTGTCCGGAACAACACTGACAGCAGGCAGCAACACAACAACATCTGAAAGATCCTGTACAGTCACGGCAACCCATGCCGGTAAATCAGCGACCTGTACAGTCAAGCAGCCGGCCGGAACAACCGGTTACGGAGATTGGAAAGTAAACATATCCGCCAGTCCGACCACTATCGCGGCCGCCGGAGGAACGTCAATGCTGACCTGCTCGGCTGCGCGTGACGTATATACCAATGGGGTAAAGACCGGTACGGAAACCGCCACACCTGTCATCTCGGGCAGTGCAGCCGGATTCAGCCTGTCCGGAAAAACAGTCAGCGCCGGCAACAACACCTCAACAAGCACGCGAAGTATAACATATACGGCAACCCATGCCGGTAAATCAGCCAGCTGTACGATCACCCAGTCTGCAGGAAACAGGCAATATGCGTCATGGAGTGCCTGGAACGTGACAGTGTCAGCCAATCCGGCCACGATAGCCGCAAGCGGAGGCACATCCTCCATCAGCGCGGCGGCAACCCGTACCCGCACATGGACGTGGAACGGTGTCAGCGGTTCCGGCGGTACGGAAACAGACAGGTCCACACCGTCATTGTCGGCAGCCGGCAGCGGATTCAGCCTGTCCGGAACAACACTGACAGCAGGCAACAACACAACAGCGTCTGAAAGGTCCTGCACAGTCACGGCCACTTCAAACGGCAGGTCGGCCGCCTGTACGGTCAGACAGTCCGCCGGCAGTCAGACAACGGAGTACGGCAACTGGACCACGGGCTCATTGTCAGTGTCCGCCAGCCCGTCCGGTATCGGCTCATCCGGAGGCACAAGCCGCCTGAGTGCGACAGCATCACAAAGCCGTCCGAAATACACGAAGTGGAACGGCATAACAACAGGCACCACCACAGAATACCGGAGTGTGGATGTGAGCTCATCCGCCTCATGGTCAGGAAGCGCGTCGGGCTTCAGCCGGAGCGGCACGACTGTCACAGTGGCGGCCAATGGCAGCACTTCATCCCGCAATTGTACCTATACGGCAAGTTACGGAGGAAAATCAGGCCATGTGACAATCCATCAGGATGGAAAGCCCGCCGATGTAATCACCTACGGGTACATATTCACGCTCGGAGCCGTCAGCGGTGATGACGTCGTCTCCACCGGGGGAACCGTCACCTACAGTGTCACCTCACAGAAGATCACATACACCAACGGCAGCGAAACCTCCCGCAGCAATATCGGCTGGTCGGCTTCCGCCAACGTGTCCTGGATCAGTGCCGGCACAAACTCGGCAACCGTCAGTGAAAACCCGACAACTTCCGACCGTAGCGGCACGATTACGCTGACCCAGAACGAAAGCGGAAGGAAACTGTCAATCACTGTATACCAGGACAGAAAGGTATCGGTGGACATAAACTAAAAACTATAAATATGGATAAACCATTCAATCATCTCATTATTTGTCTGACGTTTGTAATGCCGGTTGCAGCCCTCAGCGGCTGCTCCGGCCCTAACGACAGTCCGGAGCAGGACGCCGTCATGTCCATCAGCTCCTGCACGGCACGTGGTGATGACGGGCAGGAAATGTCCGTCAGCGAGTTCGGCATGTTTGTAACGGATACGGCGGGAAACCTGTATCCGGACAACATCCGAGTCCTCAACCGGTCCGGGAAATGGACATTCGCGGAGATTTCCCTGTCGGACGGGGATAAAGGCATATATGCGTATTATCCTTACAACCCGTCCTTCAGCGGCGGAAAGATGGGCCTGGACGCAAGGAGCCAGACAGACTATCTGTATTCGGAAAGGACCATGGTGTCCGGGAACGCACCCTCCGCCTCCATCACCCTGTATCATCTTCTTTCGAAGGTGACTTTCAGAATGCCCGCCGCCGTCACCGCGGTCAGAGTGGCGGATTACAGCTACTCCGCTTCGTACAGTCTTCTGACGGGCTCACTGGAGATAAAACCGGAAAAAGGCACAATATCCTCCGGGACAGGAAGCCTGCTGCTCTATCCCGGTGACAGTCCGGCCATGCACGTGGCGCTGGTGGCCGGCGGACATCCATACGACTTCGTCATGCCGGCGGCGGCATTCCGATCCGGAAAGGAATATGTCTACACTTTGAAAACCGCCGGAAACGGGGTGGAGATAGAGGACATCACCATCACCGGCTGGCAGCCCGGAGGCAATTATGAAGGAACAATAACTGAAAAAGAACAAGAAAGGCAATGAAAAAGAAAATTTATACTTTATCCGTCCTGCTGGCGGCGGTTCTTCCGGCAGGGGCACAATCCATCAAAAGTGACATCAACACCGTCCTGAACGACATCGCACTGCCGGTTTTCCTCGGTGTGATGGTCATGGCGCTTGCCGTAGGCATAGGAAAGAACTGGAGACTCATCAATGACGAGAACAGCGAGGGCAACAAGAAACAGGGATGGATGAACGTCGCCTACATGGTCGGCTATGTCCTTATCGCGGTGACCGTCATCAGCTTCTGCGTGGGCAAGATAGCCGGTGTCAGCTTCTCAATCTGACCGCCATGGAGTACAAGGTGCGCAAAGGGATCGAGAACCCGTGCAAGATACACGGGCTGCTGGTACGCGACTTCTATCTGTTGCTCGGTTACGGCGGATTCGCCGTGGCCGTGCTCCTGCTGAACGTCAAGAGCTGGCTGGAGGACGGTACGACAGGCGG
>OHNI01000642.1_pt1 | contig 11075 bp, 13 predicted proteins | sample 1569501 | NCBI WGS metagenome assembly OHNI01 (sample SAMEA3879542, study PRJEB24766) | human gut metagenome | biome: human-associated habitat; feature: feces | place: USA | collected 1985/1987
CTGCGTTGCACAAACCCTCGAATGCACAAATACCGTTTTTAGGGGCGGTAAAAGGTAAGCTTGCACTTACGCCAGCACTGAAATCAGGCATTCCCCAACCAACAACAGTGTCTTTAGCAGTCTGTGTTGGGTTCAAGTTTGACATATCTGTATTTAACTTACCGCTCAAACTTGTAGCCCACGCCGACCAAGTATTATTGATTTTTTCAATAATTTCATTGATTTTGTCGATTGATTTAAGTGGTGTTATTACTGTTTGTATTTTTTCTATTGCTGTCATTTTAATTACCCCATCAATACCGCTTTATACTTCTCTGCGGTTATATTTGCAGATGAATTTAAAGTTATTTTAATTTGTGTTGCAGATACAATTTGTGTATCTGCTATGGCTTGTGTTTTGCCAGTAGTTTCATATATCTGAATTTGTAAATTTTCCGAATTGAGATTGTGTGTAATTGTCCATTCGCATTTACCGTTAGATACGGTCAAGGCGGGATTTAAGGCTGTTATAATTTTTATTGAGGTTTTTGCAGCAATTTCTTGTTGCACAAATGCTGTTGTCGCTAATTGTGTTGTGTTTGTGCCTGTTACTGCCGTCGGGGCTTTTGGAGTGCCTGTAAAGGTCGGGCTTGCAAGATTTGCCTTGTTCGCAACAGCCGTATAAACCCCACCACTTGTAATCAGTTTGCCATTTCCACTTGTTGCAGAAGTAACTACTTCGCCAGCCTTAAAAGCCGAAATTGTCAAATTTGAAATTGTATTATTTAATGCATCAATGATTTTATTGGTTAACGTTTGTTCGGCATCTTTAAGAACCACATCATCTGACAATGTGTGGTCATATTTATCTATCATTGCTGCGGCAATGTTAGCCGTACAATCCTGATTAAAGATTATGAAATCATCTGCTTTATATTCAACTCCACCAATCGTACAGCCGTTTCCGGTACATCTAAAACCGTTGCCACGTTTAATCGGCAAGAATGAATTTAAACCGCTGAAATCAGTTGCATCTGTTGTGTTCCAATTTCCACGATATGTGACTGCTCCGCTAATTGCTGAAGTAATTTCTTGCTGAACAAATGCAGTCGTCGCTAATTGTGTTGTGTTTGTGCCTGTTGCTGCTGTCGGGGCTTTTGGAGTGCCTTTTAAAGTTACATCCGAAATAATTTTGGCAATTTCGTCTGCCAACTGCTTAACGGAAACTGCTTTTGCAGTGCTTGTCCCTGCGGTAATTTCTGCATCAGTTGCCAGTTTAAGAAGCGGAAAAAAAGTTGTGCCATCGCAGAAATAAAAGCTATTGTTTTTTGTATTAAAATAGAAACCGCCTTTTGCTGCGGTCGGAACTGTGTCCCGATTATCCATTCTAACATTTTTAATCTCGTTATTTTCGAAATCGAGATTTGTTTTAATTGCTGTTGTCATCAGTTTAGATACGCCTTTCCTTGTTGTTTTTCGTTAAAAGTGATAGTTAAAGAATTTGTGGTGTTGTATTGAACCGTCCCGACAACAACGGTATTATTAGCATCAACCGCTGTAACAGACGGATATTTGCCCAAATTATGAGTGATGTACCAAACCTCCGAAGGTTCAGTTTGTTCAAATGTATAAATTCCGCAATTCTGCTTTATTACCGCAACACAACCATCAAATGGTGTTTGAGCAAATATGGTTATGCCGTTAGATTCGTCAACTTCAATATCTACGTTTTGGAGTAATATTTTCTTCGTGCCGTTTTTTTTGTAAACAGTATTTAAAATAAGCGTAGAATCGCTTATATGCAATTTATAGTTATTCCCGTCCGTCGTAAAATCTTCAGTTGAAAAATTAAGCCATTGCATACCAAATTGAACGAGAGAACTGTAATATTCAGCTTTTTTTGCTGCACTTTCGGCAAGGTCTTTTGCAAGTTCAACATCTCTAATTGAGTCTACGAGCGGAATATAACAGATTTGCATATATGCAGGAACTGCCTTTAAATAAATTCTCTGCTTGATTTTGTATTCTAAGCCGTTTATTATTTTACCTTCAGTTAAATTCAAATGAGTTTTGGCAGCGGCAATCATAACTCCGTTTTTATCGAATAATCCTGCCTCCGTAATAATCTGCCCTAATACAGAATCAGGTAAAATTATTTCGGCATAATGCCCGTAGGTAGCATCGTAACCGAATGATATACCTGTATAATCTGCAGAATTTTTATCCATAACAGGATTAATAAGTTTATCTGTGTCGCCTGTCGGTTCCAAATTGCCCGTACCAACCGCCATTGTCCACCCGTCACAGATTAATTCGGTTTTGCCTGCCAAAACCTGTGAATTTATATATTCAATTCCTTTGTTTGTAATAAGTGAATAATATTGTTGTGTCATTATTGCTCCAATGGTAACGGTTTTGCCGTTATTTCTAAATAATTTCCTGCTGCCATATATGTATTTGCTTGTGTTGTATTAACTATGTCGCTGTTGTCTTGTTTAGCAGAGAGTCTTTTATTTTTCTCAATTTTTTTTAGAATTTCTGAAACTTTGGTTAAATCTACTTTTACATCTTTTGGTTCAATCAAAATTTTAAAGTGATTGTTTAATCCTCCATATTCGTACCAGTCTTGATATTTTACCGTTTCATCGGTTAGATTTTTTATGCACTTTTTGGTCGCTTTGATTTGGTGCATTTTTATTCCGTTTTTAACAAACCTGATTTTTTCTTCTTTTGTTTTGCAGAGATTATAGCCCTCGTCCAAAAGGTGAAATTGTTTCGCCTTTTCGTACAAAATCGAATCGGGAAGTTTGTCAATGATTGAAGTAACAAAAGGTTTTAAATCAATCTCTAACGCTTTATTTATACAATTTTCGAGGACAAGATTAGTTTTATCTTGTAAATTTGCAGGTAACAAACTATGCATAGACCGTTCTGTCCTTTCGTCTTGCAATTTCTTCAATAATTTTTGCTATTTCGTCTTTGTGTTTTTTAAGTTCTTTTGTAAATTCGGATTTAGGAACGTCACCGCTTATTGTAATTATTGGGTTGTAAGTAATTGTGATTGTTGAGTTATTGTTGTTTCTTCCATTTCGCCAAACATTTGCTTGTTTTTTGGTTAAAACCGCTTCGTCCTTGTGGAGTTCTGCTCTGTAACCGTCAAACGGCACTTTTGCCAAACCATTAGCGTGACTTCCATCGGGTTTATTAACTTCTGTGATTGTCAGTGCTCCACGATTGCCAAATTTAATCCTACCGCCAAGCGTAATGAGGTTTTTAACCCATTTAACCGCATCAACGACCTTAGTAATGCACCAAGCAATACCTTTTCCAAATTGATAGCCCCAATTTTCCGCTTTTTTACCTTCTGTGTTAATCGGAGTAAAAAACTTTTTGATCCAATTAACCATCGGTTTTATGGCATTGCCGACTGCAGTAAATACTGGTTGCAACGGTGCAAGTCCGTCTTTTATTCCTTTAAATGTTCCTTTAAAAAACGCTGTTAGAGGTTTCCAGTATTTATATATCAAAAACGCTCCTGCTGCTATTGCTGTAATTGCAAGCCCGACGGGATTTAACATTACACCAACCGAAAACATACGGACAGCAATTAATGCTTTTCTTATTGCATTTGGAATGTTCAAGAAACCAATTTTAATTGCGTTTAATGATTTTGCAAAATACGTTGGTGCATTAACAGGCAACGCTAAAAGAAAATTTGATACAGCCAAATATGCCTTTTGTGTGGCAGACGGAATAGACATTAATGGATTAATCACATTTCTGCCAATTTTTTTCCACAAAAAAACTGATTCTTTTTCCATTACAGCAAAAAGCGATTTTCCAAGTCCTGCCGCCGTTCCGAACTTGCGTTTTGTTTCCATCATTCTTTTAATAAAAATTCCACTCGCTTTCAAGCCGACCGAATCAAACACGTCATAGATTTTAGGCAATCCTTGAGAGAATTTTAAAATGCTTTGATATACCTCAATTCCTTTTCCTCCCAATTTGGAAAGTAAGCCAATTCCTGTTAAAATTGTTCCAAAAGAAATTATTCCGACAATCGCATTAAACAACCCTTTTTGCATAGCAGGATTTGAGTTAATTTTCCACAGAACAGAATTTACAGCATTCAGGGGTTTCTCAAGTTTTTCAAACGCATTTTTTTGAAGATTAATGGAAAGAGATTTAAATGTTTCCTGCGTCGTTTTCATCATTTTCCCATAATCTTCCTCAATCACTCCGTTTGATTGCAAAATACTATTTTTAATACGGCTGTATTCATCCAGGTTTTGAAGCATCGGTTTTATAAAATCGAGCATTGTTTTATCACGAAAAACTTCTGTAACTTTGAACATATTTCCGCCTGTTTTTCGTTGAACAACATTTAAGACTTCCAAAATTGGATCTGAACCTTTTTTTGCTGCGTTTTTAAGAATTTGCTCCATACTTACACCGAATTTTTCGGAGAAGTTTTTAACAACCAACGGTGAAGTTAATCCGCTCAAAAACCGTGAGAAATTTGTTGCAGCTTCGCCTTCAGTACCTGCACCTTTCATCGCAACCTGTAAAGCAGCCCCAAGAGATGCAACTGATTTGACACCAGTCATACCGATCATTGAGGCACTTGCCGTCAATTCAGGGAAAGACTGTGCCATAGACTTTAATTCAAATCTGCCTTCTTTCCCTGCGGCAGTCAAAACATTTAAAGCATAATTAATTTCATTAAGCGGTACTTTCATGTTGTCGGCAAGAGAAAATGTTGTGTTTGCAATGTCATTTATATTCGCTTGCTGACTTGTCGCCGTTCTGCCGATTGCAGCCATATATTCAACTGCCGTTTCAGGCTTCATTCCTGCTGCGACAAGAGTATTCATTCCTTCAAGAACGTCTTTATTGTAATTGTTAGTTTCAGCCCCGATTTGGCGGATTTTTCGACCAAGACTTTCAAGTTGTTTATCTGTCAAGCCACCAGTATTTCCCAAAGTTCTAAGTTCGTGTTCAAATTCGACAACTTCACCGACGGTATCGGTTAACTTAAAGGCTCTTGCCATCCCATAACCAACTGCCGCAATACCTGCACCAACAAGAGAACATTTATTACCAAAATCGTTGATTTTTTTGGAAACAGAAGTAAGATGATCTGAAACAGACGTCAAATTTTTATCTGCGTTTTTAGTTGCAGAATTGAGAACTTTTGTCAGTTTGTCCTTTGCTTCTATTTCTAATTTTAGTCTTAAATCGTCCATTATGCCTCATCGGGGGTGCTGTTAAATTTTTGCCAAAAATTGGCGGAATAAATATACCATTGCGTAATTTTATCAATCGACCAGTTCAAAATCACATTAATCGGAGTGTGCGTGATATGTGCAATAAATACAATATCTTCGCCTGTTAATTCGACTTTTTTTCTAAAATAATGCTTTCAATTTGAAACACATCAATAACCGACAAGTCGAGAATTTCAGACGGTGTTTTGCGTTCGCCGTCAAACTTGCAAACCAAACTTGCAAGGTATACAGAAAGAGATACATTTTCAGTCGAATTTCCCTGTAACTCACGAGCTTTCATCAAAAGGTGCCCGTTTAATCTTGTTTTATCCATTTCAACTTTAATACCTGAATCATCAAGCGTGATGGTTTTAATATTTTGCTGTTTTTCGGTTTCCTTTGTTATCTCTTCAAGCGTAATTGTTTCCTGTGCTTGTTGGTTTTGTTTATATTGTTCGTTTTCCATTTTTCCTCCTTATAACAAACCTAAGTTTTTTCTCATTGTTTTAAGTTTATCGACTCCATTAACAATTAGAATATTATTCGGAATATCGACCTCCTCCAGAACTTTTCCGTTATATTCGATTTTCTTTGCAAGTGGGTTTAATTCGACCGAAAATTCGGCGTTTTCTTGCCCTTTAATAGTTCCGAGCGGCGTGATTTTCTTCGTTGTTGCTCTAACTGTTGCTTTAATCGGTAATTCTTTTGTTAAAGTCGCACCGTTAAAGACTTTCAAATTTGCTCGAATTGTAATAACGTGTTCCGTAAACAAATCCGCAAGAACTTCATAAGCCTCGGCGGTGAAGCCATTGAATTTAATGCTTGCATCGGATAATTTCACGCCGACAGGTAAATCCACGCCCCCAATCGTATCTGTTGGTTTGTTTTCCACCGTTACGGCTTCTGTATCAGGGAACTTAAACTCGGAAACTTTACCGAAGAAAGAAGTTCCTAAATAGATATGTGCTTGTGATAATATTGTTGCCATTTTATTCTCCTATTCGCCTAAAGCCTGTGTAATCAACTGAATATCGATATATGAATAATATTCAATATGCTCTGCAACGCATAACGGACAGAATTTATATGGGAAAATAATATGTCCGTTCGCAAGTTCTTCGGCGGGATTTAAACTTTCGTCGAACCAAACCTCACCGTCATATATCAGTTGATTTTCGGGGTTTTTCCAACCGTTAAATTTCGCCTGAATTTGTGCAAGAACATTATCTATATATGCTCTGTTAATAGATTTCCCGACCATAACGAAAGAACCGTTTTGAATTGTTTTTTCGATAAAATTTGCCGTATCTACAGGAGAATCGAATGTTTCAATTCCGCTATTAGACGGGTAAGAACAGTTGCGACCGCCCCAATAACGATATTCACCTTTGTAATTAATTACAGTCGCAATACCTTTATCATTCAAAGCGTTAGATTCTGTATTTTCTTTGTTTAAAATAAATTCGACAGGATATTCAACTCCTTTTGCCGTTTTTATAACGGTGTTGTCGAGTGATTTTGCTATGTTTTGTTCTTTATTTAATCTAATTCTCATCCCTGCCAAAGCGGGTGACAACGGTCTTAATTCGTTTTTATCCGTATACTGATTGTATCTGTAAATGTGAGGAAGTGCGATTGTTGCATACTTACTTGTTACCGTTAAATCAGCACTTTCGGTTGCTTTAACACGCCCCTGAATTGCAGCATTAACCCTTGTTCCGACTGGAACGTCAAGAAATGTTCTCGCCTTAAAATCTTCAGCAATTAAAGTAAGTTCATCCCGAACTGATTTTAATGCCGAAAAAGTAGGTGCAATGATAACATTTACATCATCACCATAGAGGGCAGGAATATTGTAGATCGCTTTGGCTCCTGACCTAATTCCATCTTCATCAACCGTACCGACAAAATCTGCTGCAGTTACTTTGGTTACATCTGCATAAGCGTAGCCGATTTTTACAGAAGTTAAATCCTTTAAATTGCCATCTTTTGTAACTTCAATTACGGTTTTTTCGTCTTGCTCTGTCACCGTATAATCAGCATCTTTTGTCGCTACTGTATCACCGTTTTTTACAACAATGTCCGAAATTCCCAATTTATCAATCGTATATTTTCCGTTTGTTAAATTTACTGTTGTTTCGGAAACGGTTGTTTTGTGCTTGTTTTCATCAAATACGTTAATAACATAAACAGTTGCACCGCCTGATTCTTTCAGAATAGTTGCAACAGTGTCATACCCCGTAAAATCGGGTAAGTTTTTACCGCAATATGCTGCCAAATCTTTATCGTTGCGACAAGGAATTGGCGTATTCAATGTTTTGTTTTCTTCTTTTAATAGATATGTTGGAACGGTAACAAGTGCAGCAATAATGTCTGTTTGTCCGTCCTGAAGATTGAAATCATTTCGTATCTGTTTAGTTGTAACGCCGTGCATTATTATTTTTGCCCTTTCTTTGTATTTTCAAGTTTTGTTTCTTTAATTTCTGTCAAAAAGCCAAGTTTAACCAAAGTTTGAACTCGTTTTAAATCGGGTTTAAAATCGTAAATTTTGCCGTTTACAAGAACAACTTCCTCTTCGCCAAGTTTTTCGGCAGATAAACCGCCTTTATATTTATATTTCATAGTCGTTTTCGTCCTCTTCTTCAATTTGTATGCTGCATTCCAATCCGACATATACGTCGCCGTTAATTTCAGCCAAAAATTCTTCTTTCCTAAGAACAATTTTTTTTCCGAAAATTTCAAGTCCTTTTAAAACATTTCTGATTTTTTGTTGAGTTTCATGAGTTTCGCCGTTTGAAAAAAGTCCTCGATACCCAGCAATTACCGAAAATTTTACCGTACCATTTTGTGCAACTTGCCATATTGTTTCTTGTTCCGAGAAATTCGTGTAATTGTATTTAACAAGTAAACAACCGATTGGCGAAGTAAAAGTATAATCTTCAAATTTTGTAGGGAAACTTAAAACTTCTCTTTCAGGGAATGCTTTTTGCAAGGTTTCAATTATTAGATTTTCGATTTCTTCAATGTTCACAGTGTCATTCCTCGCAAAAAATCATCAGTAAAAATCCTGTCCTCATCGGCTTTGTCCGTGAGATACAAAGCCGATTGAACAGATTGTGCCGTGTTACCACCGTCCAAGGAGGAAGACGGAATGTCCAGCACTTTAGCCCCCGACTGCAGATCCTTAAGAATTTGCAAGGCTACTTCATAATTTTTTTTGTAATTTTCGGGAACATTCTGTGGTCGTCTGCAATACAAGCGGTATATTGTAATGTCTGCACTTAATTGTTTTACAAGATTAGGAACAGATTTCAACGGAACAACATATTTATTTCGCAAAGATGAGTTAATTAAATCATCTGCGATTGTGATGTTATCCTCTGCAATTTCACGTTTTATTGTAGTTGCAGGAATAACATCGTTCGTCAAATTCACAAGTGTTTTTTCCGTTACCCTGTTAATTAAATCTTCAATCGTGCAGTACATTTTCGCTTGCTCCTAATAAACATTTTTAATTAAGTAGCCGCAGTCAGGAGCAACGATAATATCGGTTTTTTGCTCAGCAATTTTTACCCCATAAACACCTTTTATTCCTCTTTCTTCGTCAAAATGTTTATAGACTTCTCGTTTGCCTTTTTCTGCCGTAAAACCGAATGTAATACCGCCACTTGTATCAGCAGTTCTGTTTATATATGCCAAGATAATTGCATTACCCCAAGCACCTACATAGTTTGCTACTTGTCCCTTTTTAGAGGTGTTTACAAGTGATTCACCAACCAAAACATCATCGAGTTCAAACATCTCTTTTAAATCTTGGATTGATGCTTTTCCTGAATCACCATCATTATGGTTTGCGGCTTTAACAACCGCAGGGTTTTTTCTTAATGCATTAATCGCTTTTCTGGAGCCAATCATAATGTTTGGCTTAAACCATACTTCAGCCGCTGCCGTATCGACAATATCAAAGGCGTTTACATCTTTAGATGTAAATTTTTCATCCTTGCCAAGCATTTTTACGTTTGAGCCATAGTTTTTTTCATTTTGTAGCAAATCTGCAACTCGTTTTTCACGGCACGCATCAAAGATGTTCGTTAAAAATTCTGTTTTTCGGGTGAAAATATCTTCACCATCTTTTTCTGCCTCCTCGACAGCATCTTTCGGAATGTAAACTGTTAAGGAATTATCCTTAACAGATTCGGTTCGTTTTTCTCCGCCAAAATCAACTTCGTTGGGTTTTCCCGTACTGCCGATTGCGGTTTCTGGAAGTTGCAGATTTAAAGACTTGTCATAAATTAGATATTTAAAACTGCTTGTAGAAACAGGCACACTCTTAAAAATTTTGTCTGCAATATATGATTTGTTCTTATAGCTAAGAGCCACTCCTGTTAATTCTGCCTCTGCTGTATACTTTTCCATTCTTTACTCCTATCCGTTACCTTGTTGTTCTTCAGTTTGTTCAGTTTCTGTTTGTTCGGTTTTTGTTGTCGTTGTCTTTTGCGACGGAACAACCATTACTGCGTTTGTAATAACTGTTTTCAGATAAGCACCAGTTGCATCTGCTTCCAATACCTTACCGACAGTATGTATTGCGGTATCTGTCGCCAAATCAGCAAAAAGGTCAAGCGAAAACGCTTGTGCTTTTCCACCCTCTTTGGCGACCAATATATCTCCTGCGTTTGTTGCACCATCAACCTGAACATACGCAACGCCTTCCAGAATCACGTCGGCAATCTTTCCTGCCTTTACCGCAGAATGCGTCACACCAATAACTGCATCTGTAACGGCTGTGGCTTTTACCACTTTGCCATCACTCAATTTTACGAGCATTGCCTCCTGCAAATCCTCGCCTGCCTCGAAACTTCTAATTATACCGTCCATCATTATTTTTGCCCTTTCTTTATCAGTTTAATTGCTGTTACACCATCAATTTCCCGACCATTCTTCATTTCGTCTGTCTTAACCCTATCAATCGCCTTTGCCCAATCTTCTGCCGTAAAATCCGAAAAATTGGCATTGTCTTTGCCGTCTTGCAATTCCTCAGAAAAATCGAACATTTTTAACTCGCCAATGAAATTTTTGACCGATTGAACCGCATCTTCTTCGCCGTCTGCAAAATTAAAAGTGCCTGTATCTGCGGCTGAAGTTAAAATGTTGATTACGCACTCTTTATGCTTGGGAAGAATATTTCCATTTGTGATTGCTTTATCGCAAAAATCCTCAAAATCCTTTTTTTTCGCATCTTCTTTTTGCATTTCAATTTTCTTTTGCAATTCAGCATTTTTGGCTTGTTCCGCTGCAAGTTCTTCTTTTATTTTTGCAATATCATCAGGCGTTGCAGTGTTTGCGGTTGTTAAATCCTCAAAATCCGACAATTCTATATCAAGTGCCGTTTCATCCGCTTCAAAGCAAAATTGTTCTAATCCTTTAACGGCAGGACAAGCACCGCCCAAAAAAGCAAGATGTCGCAAGTTTAAATCTTTATCTAAACTAACTGAGCGATTTTTAAATAACCCCTTTTGCACCGCCTGCTTAAATTCATCCTGCACATCTTTAAAGGTGCAATAAAGATTGTCTCCAATACGCTTAACAGAATCAATCCAACCATAGGCAGGACTATTGGTTTTGGGGTGACCTACACAAATCGGTACATCTTTATGCACCGCCTCAAAGTTATGCACAATTTTGTCCAATTTTTCGGTCGTAAATTCGTGTTCTATTCCTTTACTGTCGGTAAATTTACCAACTTTCAAAATGTTACAGAGTTCCATTTATCCGTCCTTTCTGCAAATAGCGTAACGGATTTCAGCCCTCTGTTCTAATAATATAATT
>OHNI01000664.1_pt1 | contig 10800 bp, 10 predicted proteins | sample 1569501 | NCBI WGS metagenome assembly OHNI01 (sample SAMEA3879542, study PRJEB24766) | human gut metagenome | biome: human-associated habitat; feature: feces | place: USA | collected 1985/1987
TCTGCCATACAATCCCCTGATGTCATTCCCTTTACTGTTGCCTATATATGTTTTTACTTGTTATCATCATCAAAGTCCATATCAAGGAGAAAATCTCCATCATACTCCTCTGTTCTGCTGCCTCTCTTCTTAAGAGGCACACCATTAACACTTCCCGGCTTATTAGCTGTGTTATTCTTATTACCTCCTGAAGACTGTGCATGTGAATTCTTTCTTGCAGCTACTGAACCAACGCTTCCTGCAACTGGCTTTTTACCATTCTTAGATGAAGAAGAAGTTCTCGAAGATGATGAACTGCCGCTTCTTGACCCAGAATTCTTTGCTGCTGAAGCCTCCTTAGCCTTTTCAAATGACTTATCTGGTGACTGTTCACTATGATAATTGCCATAATAGCTTCCATAGTACTTACCATAATACTTGCCGTAGTACTTACCATAATATCCATTTTCAGACAAATCAACCTTATTAAGAACACTACCAATAATCTTAATTTTAGTTTTCTTAAGCTGTTCCATAACATTCTGTGCAAACTTATAACTTACCTGATTAGCTGCAATTACAAGCACTGCACCATCACTTACTGTTGCAACAATAGCTGCATCAATAACTGAACCAAGTGGCGGCGTATCTATTATGACATAGTCATACTTTTCACGCATTTCAGCGTACTCTTTTTCGCTCAGGCACTGATTTTTTTCAAGATCACGGCAGTTGCCGGGATCTGTAACAATATATCTTGAGAAATAAAGAACATTTTCAAGTGTTCTCGGAGAAATATCGAGCATAAGAGAAATTCTTGAAGGAATACCCTTGAAGTACCAGATATGAGAAACAGGAGCGGCAAGCTCAATGTGACCCATTCTCTCTCTTCTTACTTTTGCTCTTGTAACCTCAACACCGCAACGGTCACAAATTTTACCCTTAAAACGGATTCTCTTGTATTTACCGCAGTGGCACTCCCAGTCCTTTGTAGGTCCGAAAATACGCTCGCAGAACAAGCCGTCACGCTCAGGTTTTAATGTACGGTAGTTGATTGTTTCGGGCTTTTTAACCTCGCCGTAAGACCAGGCTCTAATTTGCTCAGGGGAAGCAAGTCCGATTTTAATTGAATCAAATGCGTTATTATCTATCATTTTTATACTTCCTCCTTACATATCATTCTTGTTTAAGTCGTCAAAGTCGAAGTAGTCGCTGTCATCGTCATCTGCTGCAAGACCCGAATCGTCAAACATATTGCCCTCTTCGCCTTCTTCATCGAGGTTGTAACCGTCCATTGACTCGGTCATTACGCTCTCCTCGTTGAACTCGGTTGTAGCTGCATCTGTAATGTCTTCGTCCTCATCAAACTTCTGCTTAATGTCAATTTCCTCGCCCTGTGCGTCAAGAACACGAACATCAAGGGCAAGTGACTGCAGCTCTTTAATAAGAACTCTGAATGATTCAGGGATACCCGGTGCAGGAATGTTCTGACCCTTAACGATTGCCTCATAAGTCTTAACTCTGCCGATAACATCGTCAGACTTAACGGTAAGAATTTCCTGAAGTGTATAAGCCGCACCGTAAGCCTCAAGTGCCCAAACTTCCATCTCACCGAAACGCTGACCGCCGAACTGTGCTTTACCGCCGAGAGGCTGCTGTGTAACGAGTGAGTAAGGACCTGTACTTCTTGCGTGAATTTTCTCATCAACAAGGTGATGGAGCTTGAGGTAATACATATAACCGACGGTTACAGGGTTGTCAAAACGCTCGCCTGTTCTGCCGTCGATAAGCCATGTCTTACCGTCCTCGCTGTAACCTGCATCTTTAAGTGCCTGGAAAATATCGCCTTCGTGAGCGCCGTCAAATACAGGTGTCATAATCTTCCAGCCAAGTGCCTTAGCCGCATAGCCGAGGTGAACCTCGAGCACCTGACCGATGTTCATACGAGAAGGTACGCCCAACGGGTTAAGTACAATGTCAAGCGGTGTGCCGTCAGGAAGGAATGGCATATCCTCAACAGGAAGAATTCTTGAAACGACACCCTTGTTACCGTGACGACCTGCCATCTTGTCGCCAACGCTGATTTTACGCTTTAATGCAAGATAAACTCTGACAACCTTATTTACACCCGGCTGGAGTTCGTTACGGCTGTCGGCTCTTGTAAATACCTTAACATCTACAACTGTACCGCTCTCACCGTGAGGTACTCTAAGTGAAGTATCTCTTACTTCTCTTGCCTTTTCGCCAAAGATAGCTCTCAAAAGTCTTTCCTCGGCAGTAAGCTCGGTTTCACCCTTTGGTGTAACCTTACCTACAAGAATATCGCCTGCGTGAACCTCTGCACCTACCTGAATAATACCGTCTTCATTAAGGTACTTGAGCATATCTTCGCCGACATTAGGAATATCTCTTGTGATTTCTTCGGGGCCAAGCTTTGTATCTCTTGCCTCTGTATCGTATTCCTCAATATGAATAGATGTATAAACATCATCTCTTACGATTTTTTCGTTAAGGAGAACCGCATCCTCGTAGTTATAACCTTCCCAGGTCATAAAGCCGATAAGTGCGTTCTTACCGATAGCAACTTCACCGTGGTCTGTAGCAGGGCCGTCAGCAAGAACCTCGCCCTTCTTAACTCTCTGTCCTCTTTCAACAATAGGACGCTGATTAATACAAGTACCCTGGTTAGAACGAAGGAACTTGATAACCTCAAAGTCCTGAATTCTGCCCGAATCGTACTGTACACGAATGTTGCGGGCGTCAACGCTTAATACAACGCCGTCCTCTTCCGCAAGAATACATACGCCTGAGTCTGTACCTGCCTTGTACTCCATACCTGTACCTACGATAGGTGCTTCTGTTCTGAGGAGCGGCACTGCCTGACGCTGCATGTTCGCACCCATAAGAGCACGGTTTGCGTCATCGTTTTCGAGGAACGGAATCATAGCTGTAGCAACCGAAAGTACCTGCTTAGGCGATACGTCCATAAAGTCAAACTCGTCTGCAGGAAGATCTACGAATTCATCTCTTCTTCTGCCGACAACTCTGGTATGAACAAATCTGCCGTTCTCGTCAAGCGGCTCATTTGCCTGTGCTACGGTGTAGTTGTCTTCAACATCGGCTGTCATATAAACAACTTCGTTTGTAACAACGCCTGTTTCTTTATTAATCTTACGGTACGGTGATTCGATAAAGCCGTACTTGTTGATTCTTGCAAATGATGTAAGGTATGAAATAAGACCGATGTTAGGTCCTTCAGGAGTTTCGATAGGACACATTCTGCCGTAGTGGGTGTAGTGTACATCTCGAACTTCAAAGCCTGCACGATCTCTTGAAAGACCGCCCGGGCCGAGTGCTGACAAACGACGCTTGTGAGTAAGCTCTGCGAGTGGGTTTGTCTGGTCCATGAACTGTGAAAGCGGAGAAGAACCGAAGAACTCTCTGATTGCGGCAGTTACCGGACGAATATTGATAAGCGAGTTAGGAGAAAGCGAGTCCATATCCTGTGACTGTGTAGCCATTCTTTCTCTTACAACTCTGTCAAGTCTTGAAAAACCGATTCTTACCTGGTTCTGTAAAAGCTCGCCTACGCAACGGATTCTTCTGTTGCCGAGGTGGTCGATATCGTCTGTTCTGCCGACACCGTGAGCCACGCAGTTAAGGTAGTTGATTGTAGCAAAAATATCATCTTTTGTGATATGGTTAGGAGTAAGCTCGTCTGCTCTGTCTGTGAGCATTTCCTTAAGCTCTTCCTCATTCTGTGCTGCGTCAAGAATTTCGCAAAGAACATCAAAACGAACATTCTCACGGATTCCGCATTCAGCCTCTGCATCAAAGTCAACATAAGCCTTGATGTCAACCATACCGTTAGAAATAACTTTAACGATTTTTTCGTCCTGTGCTTTTACATAAGCAATCTGAACGCCGGCATTTTCGATTTCTAAAGCCTTTTCTTTAGTAATTTTCTCATCTCTGAAAGCCATAACCTCGCCTGTGCGTGGGTTAGAGATAGGCTCTGCAATAACCTGGCCTTCAAGTCTGTCGGCAATGCCGAGTTTTTTATTGTACTTGTATCTGCCTACTCTTGACATATCATATCTGCCGGGGTCAAAGAAAAGATTATTGATATGCTGTTGAGAGCTGTCTACTGTCGGAGGCTCTGACGGACGGAGCTTTCTGTAAACTTCGATAAGACCTTCTTCAACACTGCTTGTCTGATCTTTCTCGATAGTAGCTCTCATTCTCTCGTCGTCGCCGAAGAAGTCGAGAATTTCAGCGTCTGTGCCAAGACCTAAAGATCTGATGAACGCTGTAACAGGAAGCTTACGGTTTTTATCGATACGAACATAGAAAACATCGTTGATGTCTGTTTCGTACTCAAGCCATGCACCACGGTTAGGAATAACGGTAGCGCTGTAAAGCTCTTTACCTGTTTTATCGTGGTCCATCTTATAATAAACGCCCGGGCTTCTTACAAGCTGAGATACAATAACACGCTCTGCACCGTTGATGATGAATGTGCCGCTCGGTGTCATAAGCGGGAAATCGCCCATAAACACATTGCTCTCTTTAATCTCACCTGTAGCTCTGTTTAAAAGTCTTGCTGTAACACGCAAAGCGGCAGAGAATGTAGCATCTCTTGACTTACATTCTACAATGCTGTAATTTGGGTGATCAACATCAATAGAGTAATCAATAAAATCAAGCACAAGATTATTTTGATAATCGGTAATTCCCGACACATCCTTAAACACTTCTTTAAGACCTTCGTCAAGGAACCACTGATAAGACTGCTTCTGGACATCAATAAGGTTAGGCATATCAATAACTTCATTGATTTTGCCAAAGCTCATTCGTTCACGATTGCCGAGCTTAACGGGTTTGACATTAACCATAGGCGTATCACTCCTTAATAAATTTGAGGGCAATGCCCCTGTCAAAAAAACCTCTTGACACTTTGGAGATTTTGTGATAATATCCCCCTGTAAGATAAATTTTTTTGACGATTTGTCCGACTGTGTCGGTACATAACCCCATTATGGTACATTGTACTATTTTACGCTACCAAAGGGAGGTTGTCAAGGGCTTTTTTCTAAAAAAGCAAAAATTTTTCAGAAATTTTGATTTTTAGGCAAATAAAATTCTCCACAGGAAAATAAATCCTGTGGAGATTATTTTTGCCCTAAAATGCAACACCCGACAGCGTGTAAAGAAATATCAATGCCGATTTTGAGGTAAAAAGGTGTTGAGATTTTATCAACAGCTGATAATCGCAATTTATAAGTTTTCAAAATCCGCTGCAATATTTGCAATGTCCTGCCCTCCGTAAAAAATACGGATAACCGTAACGGTCAAACTGCGGGTGTCTACCGTATAAAAGGCAATGAATTTGTCAACTGTAACTTTGCGCATTCCTTTACTCTTCCAAGGCTCCCAATCAACGGCAGGATTTCTTAACGGCATAAAAAATCAAGTGAACGAATTGCTTTTCTGATTCGATTTATCTGCTTTTCGGCAGTTGTCGGAACTGACAAAGTAAAAGCAATATAAGTATAAATTTCTTTTAAATCGTCCTTTGCTTTCGGAGAGTACACAACCGAATATAACTTATTCATATACCAAATTCCTTTGCAAGTTCAGCGTCCACCTCATCTGCCGTATAGGTTTTTCCTGCTTTTATAGATTCTTCACCCTTTATTAATTCGGCATTTAATTCAGATTGAGTCATTGAACCGATAGCAGTCGGTTTAACCACAGGAAGTTGAAGATTTAAGGGTAGACTTCTTGTAAGTACAATCTGACTGTAAAGCATCTGAATTGCACTTGACGGAGTAATACCAAGCTGTGCAAGTATATTTTCCGCATTTTCTTTCAAACCTGTATCAATACGGGCATAAACTGCTGAAGTATTTGCCATATAAATCACGCTCCTTTAACTATATTATATTCACTTATGACGGCAAATGCAAGCAATTGCTTGCAAATTATTTTGATTTTCAAAAATTGTAAATGTAAGTAAATCTCGAAAATATTTTATAAACGGTTCTTTATTAAGAATTGGAGGAAATTATGGTATAGCAGGCGGGTTAAACAAAATAATTTTAAAGTTTAGGTCAAGCCTTAAACTTTTATAATTGTTTAGCAATCGTTAAAAATCGCACAAAAAACAGTCTGACAAACGCACTGTTTATCAGACTGTCATATTGTTTATTTAATTAAAAAACCTTTGACAAAAATTCCTTTAATCTGTCATTCTTAGGATTTGTAAAGAATTCCTGCGGCGGCGCTTGCTCTACGATTACGCCCTTATCAACGAATACAACATTTGTACCTACTTCACGGGCAAAACCCATTTCGTGAGTTACTACCACCATTGTCATTCCGTCTTTTGCAAGCCTTTTCATTACTTCAAGAACTTCGCCTACCATTTCGGGGTCAAGTGCGGAAGTAGGCTCGTCAAAAAGCATTACCTCCGGATTCATACAAAGCGCACGGACAATTGCCACACGCTGTTTTTGACCGCCCGAAAGCTGTGACGGATAGTCATTTGCTCTGTCTGCAAGCCCTACTCTTTCAAGCAGCTCCATTGCCTCTTTGGTAGCCTCTTCCTTACTCTTTTTAAGAAGTTTTACAGGGCCGAGAATCATATTCTTAAGCACTGTCATATGAGGGAAAAGGTTAAACTGCTGAAACACCATACCCATTTTTCTGCGGTGGAGGTTTATATCTACATTTCTGTCGTTAATATCAATGCCGTCAAAAATGATTTTTCCGTCTGTCGGCTCTTCAAGCAGGTTAAGGCAACGCAAAAAAGTTGATTTACCCGAACCCGACGCACCGATAACCACCATTACATCGCCCTTGTGAATTTCGGCATTAATGCCCTTGAGCACTTCGTTATTGCCAAAATACTTTTTCAGTCCCTCGACCTTAATTAAAATATCATTGTTAGTGGTCACTGCTGCGCAACCTCCTTTCAAGTTTTTTGAGGAAGTATGTCAGAATCAATACTATAACAAGGTAGATTGCCGCAACCGAAATAAGCGGGAAAAATGCCTCGTAAGTTCTTGAACGAATAAGATTGCCCACATAAGTAAGATCCTGGAGTGCAACATAACCGGCAACCGAAGTTTCCTTTACAAGCACAATAAACTCGTTGCCGAGTGCAGGCAAAACATTTTTGAAAGCCTGCGGAAGAATTACATGGAGCATTGTGCTGCTGTAATTAAATCCGAGCGAACGGCTTGCCTCAAACTGACCTTTGTCGATTGACATAATACCCGAACGTACAATTTCGGCTACATATGCGCCTGAATTGATACCGAATGCGAGTACCGCTGCGATAATTCCGTTTCTTGACGATGAAAATATGATGTAATACATAATCATAAGCTGAATTACAACAGGAGTACCTCTGATTACCGTAATATAGATATTGCAGAGAACATTTAAAAACTTGAGTAAATAATCACTCGGCTTTCTGCATTTTTTACCGACAAGGTTCTTGTCGTAAGTCGAACGAACCATCGCGATTAAAAAACCGAGGATAATACCTATAACGGCAGCAACGACTGTGATTTCAATCGTTACTCCAAGACCTCTTAAAAACTGCATCCAACGGTCGTCATTAATAAAAGTTCTCTGAAAGCTCGCAGCTATTTCTTGAAAAAACTTATCCATATGTTAAATTCCTTTATATATCAGAAAAGCAGCTTTTATGCTGCCTTTCCGGAAAAATCTTTAATTATTCTTTAACTATAATTACCTGAGTAGCTGTTGTATAGCTGTCAGAGAAGTTGATTGACTGTAATCTTTCATCTGTTACTGTCATACCTGCCATACCGAAATCAGCCTTGCCTGTCTGAACAGATGTTATGATAGAATCAAAGTCCATATCGTCAATAACAAGCTTGTATCCGAGTTTGTCGCAGATAGCCTGTGCCATAGATGCGTCAATACCTACTACTGTGTCGCCGTCATAATACTCGTAAGGCTCAAAGAAAGCGTTTGTTGCCATATGAAGCTCGCCGTTCGGATAATCTGTTCCTGCAGGAGTTACATAAGGTGTTTTTCCCTTTGTATCGTCGCCGATGAAGTTCTTTTCGATTGACTCTGTTGTACCGTCTTTCTTAAGATCTGCAAGTGCAGTGTTGATTTTGCCGAGAAGTTCAGTATTATCTTTAGCTACGCAGATTGCATATTCTTCTTCCGCAAACGGTTCGTCAAGAATCTTAAGACCGTCATTAGCGGCAACAAAAGCCTTAGCAGGCTCGCTGTCAATGATAACGCAGTCAATCTTGCCCTGTGTAAGAGCGAGAACAGCGTCTGCACCCTTGTTAAAGCGTTCTACCGTTGAACCCTTTTCCTCGTAATCACTTGCATAAATGTCGCCTGTTGTACCGAGCTGAACGCCGATTTTTGCGCCCTCAAGGTCATCAACTGTAGCAATTTTCTTTGTTGTGCTGCCACCACAAGCGGCAAGGAGCATTGAAGCCGAACAAATTACGGCCGCAAGCGCCAATGAAATAACTTTTTTCATAGAGATCCCCTTTTCTTTTTAAAAAAATCATACATCTATTATAGTAATACAAAAACCAAAATAAATCAAGTAAAAAAGGTAAGATAAATTTGCTAATTCCTACAAAATATCCGCAAAAATTCCATAATTTTTACATTACGGAAAAAGATATTAAAATTTAGGTTTTTAATGCACTGTTTAAGACAAATTTTTACAATAAAAGAAGACAGCCTTGTCACCCAATTGTTACTTCGCCAAATCATTCACCCGTCACTTAAAAAAGCAAAAACAAAAGCAGGGCGATATTTACACCGATACCGCTCTGCAAAACCGTAAATTATAATTTAACCTTAAGGTTATTGTCTTTTAAATGGTCTTCGCTGACTTTTTGATAAAGTCTGTTTCCGCTCCAACGGCTGTTGTCGGGAGTGAGGGCGCAAATCAGAGGCATTTTATTTATGCCGTGGCTTTCAAGTTTTTTAAGCATAACATTAAATGTAAGGTGCGGAAAATCCTTGATAACCATAAGTTCATCATCAAAGTTCGGAGAATCGTCGGGCAATGGTTCAATATCCTTTAATCCGAACAATGTTCCTATAGGCTTTGAAAAGTCCTTTTTCGCCGCTGTTTTTACAGGTATTTTCATAGACAAAAGCGTATTTCTTACGGCTTTCAGTCTGTCGCCTTTATAATTATAAAGAAGTACAGCCTCGTTCACCGCAAAATCACCTCAAAAAATTAATTGTATTTTTCAAGAGAAACCTCAATGATTTTTTCGCAAAGTGTAGGATAATCAATACCCTCTGCCGCTGCCTCCTGTGGGAGCAAGCTTGTCGGAGTCATACCGGGAAGTGAGTTTGCCTCAAGGCAATAAGCCTCGCCCGATACTTTATCAAGAATAAAGTCAATTCTTGCATAGCTCTGCAAGTTGAGAGCCTTAAACGCAGCCTCGGCAGCCTTGCGGAGAACATCGTCCTCGCTTGCTGTAATATTTGCAGGGCAAATTTCATCTGTTGCGCCTGCCTGATACTTTGCTACATAATCATAAAAACCGGTCTTAGGAATAATCTCAATCGGAGGCAATGCTCTGCCGCCGATAACGCCGACCGAAAACTCTCTGCCCTCAATAAACTGCTCAACTACAATTTCCTTTTCATATTTAAAAGCCTCTTTTACAGAGTTTAAATATTCCGCTCTGTTTTCTGCCTTTGTAATGCCTACGCTTGAACCGCCCGAGCACGGCTTTACAACGCAAGGATAGTAACTCCAATCCTCTGCGTCCTCGGCAGACTTATAAACTCTGCCCGCAGGAGTTGTAACTCTGTTCTGAAGAAGAACGCTCTTTGTAAGCGCTTTGTTCATAGCAAGTGCCGAACCGAGATAACCCGAACCTGTATATTTAATACCGAAAAGGTCAAGGGTAGCCTGAATCTGACCGTTTTCGCCCTCGCCGCCATGAAGTGCAAGGTATGTAATATCTGCCTCGGCGCAGATTTCAATAACATTTACACCGATAAATCTTGATGATTTATCAAGTCTGTTTTCCTTTACTGTCTTGATGTCGGGAATTTCTGTACCCACACCAAGGCTGTCGGTAAAGCTGTAATTGTGCTTAAAGAGTGCGTCAATGTCGCAGAAGTTCTCTTCATAACCCATAAATACATCAAGCAAAACTACCTCGTTACCCTTTTCACGCAGAGCAGACGCTACCTTGATACCCGAAGATATAGACACATCACGCTCTGTACTTAATCCGCCTGCAAGAACAACAATTCTCATAATAACTCTTTCTCCCGTAAAATATATAGATAATTATTCGGTAAATAACAGTCTGTTTTCAGAACATAAAGCTGTCCATACCCCAATGCTCTACTTCATCGTACTTAACATAGCAACGCTTGCCCGCAATGCCGTTTGTCTGCATAATATTGCAGATATTCTCGGTAACTTTGGCATAGCCGTCTTTTGTGCCCTTGCCCAGAAGTTTTACTTCAACTATTGCCGCAGGCTCGTCACTGCTGCCCTGAAAACTCATTTTTAATCCGTCATTAACGGCGCACATAACATACGCCTCGCTCTTACCGATTGCCTTAAGCGAACCGGAAAGCTCTTTCATAAGTTCGTCTGCTTTCTCCTTTGAGAAAGTCACATTAGTTTTAACATCTATAAAAGGCATAAAATCTGTCCTTTCGTAAATCATAAGCCAAATAACTATCCTATATTATAATACGCATAAGTTTTTAAAGCAAGGCTTTTTTGATGTTGTAATAAAGTTTATAAAAAGCGTTTTTTATACATCTTAA
>OHNI01000672.1_pt1 | contig 10703 bp, 3 predicted proteins | sample 1569501 | NCBI WGS metagenome assembly OHNI01 (sample SAMEA3879542, study PRJEB24766) | human gut metagenome | biome: human-associated habitat; feature: feces | place: USA | collected 1985/1987
CATTACATTGCTGCTTTTGTAGACTATTACAATAAAGCAGGACGTAGCAGTGGCAATATCATTCAGCGGATTAGCATCCGGATTAGATACTTCTTCTTGGGTTGAATCGCTTGTAGCATTGAAGCAGGCGAAAATTGATACGCTGGAAGAACAAAAAGAAACGGTACTCTTATCACGCGAAACATTGAATAATATAAAATCATTTTTCAATTCTTTCCGCTCTGTAATAGAGAAGGTAACGGATGCGAAGTACGGTGTAGCGTCTATGGATATTTTTGCCCAGAAACTTGCGACATCATCTGATTTAAATATCCTGACAGCGAGTGCAGCAACAGAAGCCGAGGAGGCTGAATATAATATTCTTGTGGATAATCTTGCGACCAGCACAGAGGCGGTAAGCGGTCTTAAGGTTTTGAATACAATTATTGAAACCTCAACCGCAGTCGGCAATACCAAACTTGTTGATTTGGGAATTAAAGTTGGTGAAATTGGTATTGATAATAACGGTATATATAATATTATCCAGATTGAAAAGAACGACACGATAGAGAGTTTTATTGCGAAACTTCATAACATCGGAGTTGATGCCACCTATAATTCAAAGACCGGAATATTTGGCATAAACCTTGATGACGGCAGTATTGATGATACTTTAACCATACATGATGACGGAAGCGTGGGAACAGGCATTCTTGATATATTTAATCTTCATGAAAAAGGCGGTTATGAAAGTACTTATTTGCAAACTTCGACATCTGAGACAATTGTAAATGCCGCAACAAGTTCGACAAAACTTTCAGAGCTAGGAAGTATTAAGGCCGGTAATATTCAGGTAAAGGCAAATGGTACAAGTTATAATCTTTCAATCGATGGCAATACGACCCTCGGGGGGCTTGTAAGCAGTCTTAATTCACTTGGAGTTGATGCAAAACTTGCAAGTAATGGAGTTTTAACAATAAATGATGCAGAAATTGTTGACAGCGGAAATACCGGCATAATTACTGCTCTTGGCCTTGAAACTGATATTAATTCTAAAACCCAGACAGCATCGGGGTTAAAGACGGTTGTTGTGACGACGACTGATGCTGCAGCAACAGGTGCAACAAAACTCTCAGAGCTTGGCAGTATTAAGGCCGGCAATATTCAAGTTAAGGCAAACGGCGCACTTTATACTATTGCAATATCAGGTTCAACTACATTACAGGGCTTGATAGATGCATTGAGTGCAAAAGGCGTTGATGCTTCCTTATCATCTGACGGGGTATTTACTGTAAAGAACGCAGAGATTATAGATAGCGGAAACACTGGTTTGATATCAGCTTTAGGGCTTCAGGTTGACGTAAATTCAAAAACACAAAGTTCAATTGATTTGCGTACTGTTGTTACAACGACAACACAGGCAGCTGCAACAGGTGCAACAAAATTATCACAGCTTGGTTCAATTACAAACGGCAATATGCTGGTTAAGGCGAATAATACGACTTATACAATTGCGATTAACACCTCTACAACATTACAGGGATTAATAGATGCTCTAAAGGCAAAAGGTATAAGTGCTGAACTTTCCGGTGACGGAACTTTAACAATCAATGATGCCGAGATTATTGATAATAATACAGGAATCATAAACGCTCTTGGTCTGGAAAAAGAAGTAAGCTCTAAAACACAGACAGCAAATAATCTGAGTTATAAGAGTGTTATTACAACATCTTCAGAGGCGACTTCTTCAACGAAACTTGGTGATTTAAGTGTGTGGTCTAAAATTAGTACAAGTCCGGTTCTTACAGCTAAAAATACATCCGGCGGAACTACTTCAATCACTCTTACATCTACAATGACTATTGGCGATGTTGTAACAAAATTAAACTCGGCCGGCTTGAGTGCAGCGTTCAGTTCGAGCGGAGTTCTTGCTGTAACAGGCGGTGAAGTAAGCGGAAATGCTGCAGAAGCTCTTGGTATAAAGAGCGGCTCTGAGAATACGAGCGGAGTCTGGGCAAATGGAAATACTTTGTTCACACAGGGTGTAAATTATGCGGTTGCATCAAATACTCTCGGTGAATTAGGCATTAGTACAGCAAAGCCTTCAAGCGGGTATGCTCTTGCTGTATATAATTCTTCAAATGCTCTAGTGAAAGAAATCAGTGTAAGTTCATCAACAAGAATTGATGATATTTTTTCAGCATTAAGCCAATATGGTATAACAGGTACAATAGATGAAGGCAAAATAACTCTTAAATCGAGCAACGGAAACTATGTCAAGGGCAGTGTTGCAGATGCTATGGGAATTTCAACCATAACATCCGTTATTGTCAGCAGTACAAATGCGTCCTCAACTTCTTCCATTAAGTATACAGTAACTCAGGTTGTGAGCGGAACTACGACTTTTGCACAGGCAGGATTGAATGCTGCAGGTAAAGTTTTGGAAATTAAAACAAAAGAGAATGGAGTAACTCAGGCCTACATAACCATTGCTTCCAATTCAACCACATTTGACAGTATGTTTTCATCACTTTCCAAGTATGGTTTTTCAGCAGCTATTAATGATGGTGTGATAACTTTATCATCAAGCCAGTATATAGTTGGCGGGAGTATGGCAGAGCTTTTGGGTATAGAAACTTATGCGACATCGGATGCTTATACTGTTGGAGAAGCAGTTACATCTACGGCGCAGCTTACTTATACAGCAACAATAGTTGCTGATTCAAGCTCATTAATAAAAGATTATATTTCTTTAGATTCAAACAGTGCAAATAATAGAATACGTATTTATAAAAATAATGACTTAGAGTATGTTGATTTTACGGTAACATCATCAACAACTTTTGGCCAGCTTATGTCTGCAATGGAAGCGCAAGGTATATCTGTATCAATGAGTAATGGTGTTTTGTCGTTCAATACTCCGCAGTATGGTGCCCATGCAGAAGATATTCCGGCATCAGGCGGAATTTTATCTAAACTTGGAATTGGTAAAAAGGATATAGGTGATATTACTGTACCTTTGAGCCAGACATCAACTATGCCAATTACGTATACAACGTATAAGAATTATACTTTGGATAGTAACAGTACAACGACTCTTGGTGAGCTTGTGACAGCGATGGCCGCTGGCACAAACTATACACTCATTTTAAATACTAGAAATAGTCGATATGTAAATGGCAGATATGAGGACTATGACATCTCCATGTACACTATGACAGTTACTGCTACAACAACCTGGAGTGAGTTCTATAATGCTTTGAGGTATTCTTATAATACGTGGGTATATTGGAATAGCAACAATAATACAATGTATTTGGGCTCTAGTAGATACTCTATGACCGGAACTTTTTCAGACCTTGTCGGATGGACAACTACAATCAGGGCTAATGAAACAATTACAGCAAAAGACTATACCGGCGGTGAGGTGCAGGCATATGTTACAAACAGCTGGTCTATGACATCTTCGGATAAAGTTTATTATACAATTATTACAAATGGAAGTGCATCTGCTACAACAATTACAGCAAATACAACTTTTGTTCAGCTAGGCTTGCATGATGGCGGAAGTAGTTACCAAACCTATAATATGTATATTAGTGGCGAAGCTAAATATTTTACAATCAGGTCTAATACTACAGTAGGAGATTTTATGGAATTCATGAAAACTAATGGCGGACCTGATGTGACATTAAAAGATGGAAAACTTTCGTTCAGCTCTAATGGAGAGAAGTATCTGAGCTCTATAAATTCGAAACTTAGGGATAGATTTAATTTACCTGAATATGGCAGCTTTACTTATGGCATAACTTCAATCAGGCAAAATACTACAATGAATGATATTTTAGGTATAAGTTCTGGCGTTTATTATTTAGACTTTGAGTACTATACTCCTTATACATGGAGTGGGGGTACAGGGTATAACTCTGGTTATCAGACTTTTTCATTAAACAGTAGTACAACCATGGCTGAAGTACTTGATTTCTTGAACAATACAGTTGGAGTGAGTGCTACGCTGGTTAATGGCAAGCTTTCAATTAAAAAAGGAAGCGGCGGAAATATCTTAAAAGATATACGAGTATCTTCAACTTCTGGTTCTTATGGAAATCCGTCACTGGCAGAAGATTTCAAAAAAGCTCTGAAAATCGAGGTCGGAAAGGGATACACGTATACAGCTTCAGGGGGCAATGATTTATATACCACAACAACTTCCAAAACTCTGGGTACAGCATCGGCAGAAAACCTCGTAATAACTGCTGAAACTAAATTAACAGCTCTTGGATTTGATTATGATAGAGGATATGAGATTTTGTCATATAGAAAAATGAATAGCGCAACCAGCTTTTCTAATTCTACACTTTTCTTTACTGTAAACTCAAGCTCAACTGTTGGTGATTTGCTGGCAGCTATTAACAGTAATAGCAATTTTAATGCTACATTAAAAAACGGTAAACTTACTATTACCGGAAAAAAGATTGATAACAACAATATGACTTATATAACCAGATATAATTCAATATTTCAGGATATATTTAAATTGGAAGATGCCGGTAACAATGTTTCTTATAAAATGGGCGATGTTTACCAGAATACAAATTCTAAAAATAATACAAGAGTTGGCGACAAAAAAGCCGAAAATGATTCTAAAACACTACGGCAGCTAGGTTTGACTGCAAATGCAACAATTTCTATGAACAATACTGATGGAAATGTTACCTGGAAAATTATTACTCCTGACATGACACTTGGACAATTTATAAAAATTCTTACAGATTATGGTGTTAGTGCCAGATATGATACTAGTTCAGGTAAGCTTAATATCGGTTCATTAAATGATACTGAATGGGTTGAAACCATATCTGATAATCTAAAATCAACTCTAAAAATTAAAGGTGTCGGTACCGGTTACACATATCAGGTTATTGGAAACGCTGCATATGAAAATACTTCATCAAGAACTATTAAAACAGTTACAACACATACGGCAACAGCGACTACAACATTAGAACAGATTGATGGCTTCCAGAACGGTAACGGCAATATTCTTGTGCACAAAGCTGATGGCAGTACTGAAACTTTATACGTAGATTCAACTTCTACACTGCAAGACTTCTTTAATCAAATAGCAGCTTACGGGCTCAAGGGAAGCATAAATTCTGCAGGTGTTGTTACAATTACCGGTGACGGAAATACCTTTATTTCAACAGCTTCAGGTGGTTCAAATCTTGTATCGCTGTTAAAACTATCTCTTAATAAAACTTCTACTACAGGTACCGTAAATACAACAACAGGCTCAATAAGCTCTACTGCTCAAGTTATAGCAACTGCTGAAACACAACTCGGCAACCTTGCGTATGCAAACGGTACAAAACTGACTTTTGATTCAAGCGGGTTTGCTTCATTAGTAATGCAGACAAAAACCAGAGAAGGTTTGTTGAAAAACTTTACTGTAAACTTCTCGAAGACTTCCACGCTGGGCTCAGTGCTGGATGCCTTCAAAGCTCAGGGCTTGAACGCTTCTATAGACGCAACAGGCAGATTTTCAGTAAGTACTGATTCTCTTTCTGATTTTAACATCTCAGGTGCACTTGGTACATATCTAATGGGAGCTTCTTATAATAAATCTTATGAAACAAAAGGCGGTACACCGCTTTCAGCTTCTTCGGTTAGTACAGTAACAGCAGCCGCGACAAGGGAAACTAAACTTGCAGACCTTGGAGTTACTACAGGCGAATACAATATCTATAACAACGGTGTAAAATTCACTGCACAGATTTCTTCTGATGAAACACTCGGCTCATTTATTGATACGCTAAGCTCGTTCGGTATTCAGGCCGGATTAATCAATAACGGCTCGACCTCAAAGCTTATTATCACTGGCAGCGGCAATTCGTATATAGCAAAATCAAACAGTGTTTCAAATTCTTCTAATGTTGTGGAAAAACTCTTCGGAAGCAATACAACGGCAGATAGTTATAAATATACAGGTAAAGAAATCTTAACATCAACTTCTACATCAACGCAGGCCGCAGATTCAACTGCTCTCCTGTCAGCTTACGGAGTAACAGCTGGTGAATATTATATTTATACAAACGGTAACAGGCATACTCTGCAAATTTCTTCTGATGAAACAATAGGTTCATTAATGGAAACCCTGAGCAGCTATGGTATAAAAGCTGAACTTGTTAAGAATGGAAACAGCTCTAAAATTGTACTTACAGGCAGCGGTGATGCTTATATAGCTCAATCAAGCAATACTTCTAATGCTTCAAATATAGTAAATAAACTGTTTGGCGGAAGCTCTGCCATTGTTAATGAATCAAGCTATACAGGCTCTCAGCGGGTTACCACAAAGGTTACTGCAACTGTAGCCGCTTCTGAATCGACTTCTCTGGCAAGTCTTGGTGTAACTGCCGGTGAATACTATATTTACAATAACGGAGTTAAATACACGGCCCTTATATCTTCTGATGAAACAATTGGGTCATTTATGAATACTCTTAAATCTTTCGGTATCCAAACCGGACTTATTAATAACGGAAGCTCGGCAAGTCTTGTGCTGATTGGAAATGGCAACTCTTATGTCGCAAAATCAAACAGCGTTTCTAATGCTTCTAATGTCGTTGAAAAATTATTTGGAACAGCCGGTCCTGATTCAAGCTTCTCATATACCGGCTCCGAGCTTCTTTATAAAACCGTTACACATACCGCTACGGCAACAGAAGATACTCTGCTCAGTGTATTTGACACCCCGTGGGGGGATACAACTCTTAAATCCACAGGAAATCTGGCACTTCAGGTAGACGGCAAAAATATTGCTATACAGATTACTGATACGGAAACTTTCGGCTCATTAATAGACAAGCTTGAAGCTGTCGGAGTGCAGGCATCATTTGTCGGGGGTAAACTCTATATCAGCGAAATGAACGGTGTTTCTATTCTAGCTGATGGAACGACATCTTCAATAATTAATCCGAATGCAAATATCCATCTGGCTTATAAAAGTTCTATGGATGGATTTATGGAAAGTACCAGTGCAATTGTCCAGAAAACAACAATTGTTGAGGAAAAAACTCTGTCTGCTGCTAATTATGCAGGGCTGGATACTCAGCTAAAGACGCTTAATATTACAGGCGGAACATTCTCTATTTTCAGAAACGGAGAAAAAGCTACTATAAATGTAAATTCTGATAATACCTTCGACGATTTACGCTCGCAAATAGCTTCAAGATTCTCTGATGTTGATTTGAAATTTGAAGAAGGAAAACTTGTTATATACTCAAAAGATGATGATGTCGAACTTCAGGCAGGAACAACTACAGATACCTCAAATCTTCTCGCAGTGACTGGATTGGCTGAAGATGAAGAAGGCCGTTCAGTAAGTGCACGTGCACTCTACTGTGTTAACGAAAGTTCTGTTCTGACTCAAACCGGACTTTTCCGTAAAGGTGATGTTAAGGAAGGTACTTTCTATGTAGGGGATCAGATGATTACGATTACCAATAAATCCACGCTGTCTGATATTATCTCGCAGATAAATTCTTCTGATACCGCAAATGCAACTGCTTATTGGGACAGCATTAACGGAAGGCTGGTTATCAAATCTCGCTCAACAGGTCAGGCGTTTATTAATATTGAAGCAGGTACAAGCAACTTCACTGATATTATGGGATACACAGAAACAGAATGGTATGCTGACGGATCTGTGAAAAAAGCACGTATGGTTACTGACTCGCAAAATCTTGGTGAAAATTCGAAAGTATCAATTAACGGAACTACATATACCTCGACTTCTAATATTCTTACAAGTGATATAACACGTATTAAAGGTCTTACTATTAATTTAAACGGGGTAACAAGCGGTTCCGCTGTCAAACTTACGGTTGAAAAAGACAAAGAAACCGTTGCAAACTCACTTTCTGATATTGTGGATTCATATAACGAACTTATGAAAAATGTTGATGAGGCAGTTGCAAAAGACGGAAGCCTGAAAAACCAGACAACATTAAAAATGCTCAGAAATCAGATTAGAAGTGCAATGATGAGTTCTATAGGAAATGCATCTGTATTTAAAAATCTTGATGCGATTGGTATTTCTGTTACTTCTGCAAGTGCAAATAATGTTTCTACTTCAAATGAAAGTATTATCAATCTTACTTTTGATAAGGACAAGTTCCTTGATGCATATGAAGCTGACAGTGATGCTGTTAAAGAACTGCTGATTGGTACCGGAATAAAAGGTAGTTCTACTGCGACAGACGGTGTATTTACAAAGGTTGAAAGTATTGTGGAAAACTCATTGCAGTCTGTAATAGGCTATTTCTCTATTGCCGATGCCGCTTATGCCCGTGAAATTAATAAAATTGAGAATAAAATTGTAAGCGGAAATGAAGCTATTGAAAAGTATCGGGCAAGGCTTAATAAAAAGTTTAACTCTATGGATATGCTGATTTCTAATATGCAGAACCAATACAGCTCGTTTCTATCTTAATGCCTTGCGCAAACCTCTTTTTTAAGTTACAATCAAATTTGAATAAGGAGAGGTCTATGTCAGACGATAATGTCATTAAACTCGGGGGTAAATCCAGGGGTAAATGTAATCTTAAAATCCTTGTGAATGAAGAACGCTTAGAGAGGTATTCAAAAAATAAGCCTGTATTAAACGGCGTGGAGCAGGATTTTAACTATATTCTGCCTGATGATAATTTTGACGCGGATTTGATTATCATTGCAACAAAGGCATCGGGATTAGATTCTGCAGTCAAGATGATAAAGAATTTTGTTTCGTCCAAAACAATTATTCTCTCGCTTCTCAACGGAATTTCTTCTGAAGAAGTTATCCGTTCTGCTTATCCTGAAGCAAAAGTCCTTAAGTCTTATTTTATCGGGCACAGTGCAGTAAGAGTCGGAAATTCTGTTACTCAGGACGGCGTTGGCGAGATTGTTATGGAGCGTGATGACGGGTTAATCAAATTTTTTAACGATGCTGGCGTAGGTTATGCAGTTCCTGATGATATTGATTATTCAATGTGGCTCAAGTTTACTATGAATATTTTTTCAAACCAGACATCTGCAGTATTAAATATGACGTTTGGTGAAATGAAACATAACAGGGCATTTATAGATTTTGCAAAAAAAATAATTGCCGAGGTGCGCTCTGTTGCAGAACTTAAGGGGATTAACAGGCTTGAAAATCTTGAAAAGGATGCACTGAATGCTCTTTCCAGAATGTGTGATGAGGGTAAAACTTCTATGCATCAGGATATTCTGGCTGGCAGAAAGACTGAAGTTGATATTTTTGCTGGAGAAATGATAAAACTCGGCAGAGAATTAGGAGTTCCTGTTCCTTACAATCAGGTTCTTTACGATATGGTTAAAATTAAGGAGGCTGCTAATGAGTAATATAGCATTCATACCTGTACGCGGCGGAAGTAAATCAATTCCTATGAAAAATATAAAAGTTTTGAACGGCAAGCCTCTTGTATATTGGACCGTAGCAGCTGCAAGCGGTGCTGGATGTATTGATAAAGTTATTATTGCAACAGACAGTGAAGAAATAAAAAAAATAGTTTTGGGTTTTGAACTTCCGAAAGTTGAGGTTTATGACAGAAACCCTGAGAACGCTTCTGATACGGCTTCTACAGAAAGTGTTATGCTAGAATATATTAAAAAAACGGGGCTCAAGCAGGAGGATAATTTTTTTCTTATTCAGGCCACATCACCGATGCTTAAGTCTGAACACATTGACGGGATGTATAATGAGTTTTTGATAAGCGGAGCTGATTCGATGTTTACAGGAGTCTTAGAAAAGCAGTTCCATTGGCGTAGGGGTAAATATAACTTAAATAACAATGATGAAGTTCTATGCGTAATACCTGTCAACTACGACTATCGCAATCGTCCTCGCCGTCAGGATTTTGAAGGCTTAATTGCAGAAAATGGCGCCTGCTATATAAACACGGTCGGAAATATTTTACACGACAAATGCAGGCTGTCAGGCAAAATTGCAGCGTACGAACTCCCGTCTTATACTTCTTATGAAATTGATGAGCCAAACGACTGGATTATTGTTGAAACTTTGATGGATAAACTAGAATATTCTCCACGGATTTGAGATATAATCATATATTTTTCTTGCTTTATCTCCAATCTCAAATGCTTCTTTTTCACTTAGCTGTTCAAAATATTCTTTGCCTTCGGTTGTATAATTTCTAGTACATTCAATGTATTTGAGTCCTTTTTTGTATTGGTCTGAACCTGCTTTAAATTTTGGATATTTCCCAAATAACGTATCTAGTTGTTTATGCAATGATGAGTTAATCTCTTTTAATGCTTGTACGCGTGAATATTTATTTTCTTTCATCAATTGTTCTATGAAATCAGAGTTTTTAGTTTTTAATTGTTCAACATAAGCATCAACTAATTTGTCAGGGTTGGTTCTATAAGCAATTTCGGCTTGTTTTATATGCTGCCATTCGTGAAACATTGTTCCAAAAGTTGTACGCTGGATTGAAGAGTTTAAACTATTGCCTGCTGTTTTTGGATAAATAGTTATTTTGTGATGTAGTGCACCTGCTGACCCATTTTTACAATGTTCTTTAAATGATTTTAAAGAACTATCTTTTAGCTTTTCTATTGCGAGTTCGATATCTAAATCTTCATAACCCATATCTTTTTTAACTTGTTCGAACAGTTTATTATGATATTCGTCAGTTTTGTTATTT
>OHNI01000684.1_pt1 | contig 10567 bp, 7 predicted proteins | sample 1569501 | NCBI WGS metagenome assembly OHNI01 (sample SAMEA3879542, study PRJEB24766) | human gut metagenome | biome: human-associated habitat; feature: feces | place: USA | collected 1985/1987
GATTTATATAAGTGTTATAAAAAAGGATTGTGTAATGATAAAAGGATTTTTGAATTATTTTAAAGCACCTCCGATTTTGCCTGTAACAGAACCGAAAGAGGTTATTGATAAACAGTATAAAAAATATAGAATCGATGTATTTTCGGCATGTTTTATCGGTTATACCGTATTTCACTTGACGAAAAAGAACATCGGACCTGCACTTCCCGCCATCCAAAACGATTTGGGTTACAGTAACCTTCAATTGGGTTTATTGGGCAGTTCGCTTTATTTTACTTACGCTTTTGGTAAATTTTTAAACGGTATCATTGCAGACAAGGCTGATGCGAAGAAATTTATGACATTTGCACTTTTGATGTCAGCTTTGGCAAACATTTTGTTTGGTTTAGGACCTTATTTTATTAAGCCGGAGTGGCAAGCAGCAGGACAGCCTGTATTGCTTTTGTTTATGGCTCTTTGCTGGGGTATTAACGGATGGTTCCAATCAATGGGCTTCCCGGGAATCGCAAAGGCATTGGCTTTTTGGTTTTCTAACACCGAAAGAGGTACAAAATGGGCTTTGTGGTCAACTTCGCACCAATTCGGTACAATGTTAGGTGCATTGCTTGCTGGTTTTGTAATCGTGAAATTCGGTTGGAGAGCAGCCTTCATTATTCCTGGTGTTATTAACCTTTTGATGTGCATTTTTACCTATGCAAAAATGCAAGATAAACCACAAACAAAGGGACTTCCTGAAGTTGAAGAATACAGAGAAGGTACTGTTCCTACACCTGAAGAAGAAGATGAAGAAGCAAAACTTTCTTATTTTGATATTTTGAAAAAATATATTTTCTTCAACAAAACGATGTGGATTTTGGCTTTGGCTTATGTATTTGTTTACATTTGCAGATACGGTACTGAGGACTGGATTATCAAATTTCTCGTTGAACGTGGAGATGATATGGGAGAAGCAACTTCAAAATTCGGTTCGTTGGCGTTCTTTGGAATTTTGGGTGCAATTTCAGCAGGTTTCTTCTCAGATAAATTGTTCAAAGGTCACAGAACTCCCGTAAACCTTATATTCTTGGCAGGTATTGCAGTCAGCGTATTTGTTATTATGCACAACCATTTTAGTGGCATTCTCGGAGATATAATCGACGTTGCTTGCTTGGCAGGCATGGGCTTCTTCGTTGCAGGACCGCAAATGTTGGTTGGTGGTATTTGTGCAGTTGAATCTGGTTCAAAAAAGGTTGCATCAGCAGCGACAGGTTTCTGCGGATTGTCAGGTTATATTGGAGCAATTGTTTCCGGTGGAGGAACAGGCTTTTTTATCGACCAATTCGGTTGGAATGGTGCATTCATTTTCTGGATTGCATCAGCAATCGCTTGTATGTTGATTCTTCTGCCGTTACTCAAAAAAGGTGTTTAATTTAAGTATCTTAATAAAGACTTAAAAGCCCTCGACAGTCGGGGGCTTTTTTGTGATAATTTTTTTGTCGTTTATGTTAGGTGGTTGAAATGCTTAAAAAAATTGCGGATTATTTTAAAGTTTCCGTTAACAGCGAAATAAATGTTCCTGTTGAGGGCCTCAATTCTTTATATAAATCGAGTTTAACAAATATTTTTATTTGTTGTGTTCTTCTTTTCATGTTTTCGACATATTTGGATTTGGGTTACTCCGTATATTCATGCAATATGATTTTTAATTTTTTATTTGTATTTGGATCCGTTGTTGTCGGAATTATTGCAGACAAATTTGACACAAAAAAAATCACGAAGGTTTCCTTTTTTCTGGACGGAATAGCGATATTATTGTTTTTATTATCATCATTTTTTAAAAACAGTTTTATTTTTTCTGTTTTGGAAACATGGTTTGGTTTTTCAATAGTAATAAAAGCGTGTTCATTTGTGAAAACGCTTGCTTATTGGACATCTAAGAAGGAAAGAGCCTTTGTTGTTGCTTTCATTATTGGTTCGGCTTATTTACTGTTTAGAATATTTTCCGAAATAAGTTCTCTGTTGTTGCACAATGATGTAATTTATTTAACTCTATTTGCGTTTGTTTGTATTTCTTTGGGATATTTCTTTTCTGAAAAAATGGTGAACACTCCTGCAACATTGGGATTACCAAGCATTGAAGAATACAGAAACCTGAAAAATTCGAAATATTCGGAAATTCCTGAAATTTCGGAAAACTCCTATGATTACAATCCTCTTTTGCTAAAGGAAGAGATAAAAAAGAATGTTTTGAAAAATAAAATATTCCAAAAATTATTATTAGTTTTGGTAATTTTGAATATGTTTCCACCTTATACGGTTGGCAGGAATGCATTTTCGAGTACACAGGATTTTTGGGTTTTTTGGATATTTTTAATTCTTGCATTTTTGTCGAATAAATTATTCAAGTCTAAAAGAGTGCCTATTGTTCAAAATACTTTAGTTGCACTGCTTTATTTCCAATTAGCATTATTGGTTTTGCCGTTAAGCAAAAGCATTATATACTCTGCACACAATGTCATTTTTGCGGTATTAGTTGCAATAAAGGCATTTTTAATATACGTTTGCGTAATTGAAATAGGAAAAAAATGTTATGCAGCAACGAGATTTGGAATCTGTTCGACGCTTTGTGCAGGTTCGCCTTTTATTATGCCCAGTCTGTTTTTTCCCTTGATTTATTGTATTATTCCAAATTTTTCAAGAATTGATGAATGGATTTTAATTATTATTAATTTTGTTGCAATTCTTGTTCTTGAACCTTTGAGAAAAAATAATATTTAATTACTTAACAAAGCCCTCGACATTTGGGGGCTTTTTTGTGATAATTTTTCTATTATTCGAATTTTAAATTGTGTGGAGTTCATTTATGTTAAAAAAAATTGTAGATTATTTTAAAGCACCTGCGGATATTCCCGTCACAATGAATGACGAACAAGTCGCAAAGGCTTACAAAAAAGGAAGAATTGACATTTTCAGTTCTTGCTTTATCGGCTATACTGTTTTTCACTTAACAAGAAAAAACATTGCAACAGCATTGCCTGCTCTTGAAACGGATTTGGGCTATTCGAACCTGCAACTCGGTTTGCTCGGAAGTGCTTTGTATTTTGCTTATATGTTCGGAAAGTTTATCAACGGTGTTGTTGCGGACAAAGCAGATGCTCGAAAATTCATCACGACGGCTCTTTTCTGCTCGTCGATTGCGAATATTCTTTTTGCACTTTGTCCTGTTTGTATTCCGAGAGATTTGGCAATTCACGGTCAACCGATTTTGTTGATTGCAATGGCGTTCTTTTGGGGGGTAAACGGTTGGTTCCAATCAATGGGCTTCCCTGGAATTGCAAAATCGTTGGCATTTTGGTGGTCAAACAAAGAAAGAGGAACTGTTTGGTCGCTTTGGACAACTTCTCACCAATTAGGAACGACAATTGCATTCTTGCTTGCAGGTTGGTTAATTGCTCATTATGGTTGGCAATCCGCATTTATTGTTCCTGGTATCATCAACTTAATCGTTTGCATTTACCTCGCAACACACATGCACGATAAGCCGACCACGATTGGCTTACCCGATGTAGAACTTTTTAAAGAAGGTAAAAAAGATGAAACTCCTGAAGAAGAGGACGAAGAGGCTAAACTTACTTTCTTTGAAATCTTGAAAAAATATGTATTCCTCAACCCGACAATGTGGCTTTTGGCATTTGCTTTCACATTCGTTTACATCTGCCGCTGCGGTACAGAGGACTGGATTATCAAGTATTTGAACAACGTTAAGGACAATTCGTTGGAAGTTGCAACTCAAAAACAAACCTTCCTTCCGTTGTTCGGTATTGCAGGAACGCTTCTTGCGGGCGTATTTTCAGACAAAATCTTCAAGGGAAAAAGAATGCCTGTCACAATGTTATTCTTGATTGGTTTTGCTCTTTGCGTGTTCGGACTTTTGGAAAACAAAGGTTCTGACTTGTTTCACACTATTATCGACTACCTTTGCATTGGCGGTATTGGCTTCTTCACAGCAGGCCCGCAAATGTTTGTCGGTGGTATATGTGCAGTAGAATCAGGCTCAAAGAAAGTTGCCTCGGCAGCGACAGGTTTCTGCGGATTGTTCGGATACCTTGGAGCAATCTTGTCCGGTATCGGAACAGGTTTCTTTGTAGACAACTTCGGTTGGTCAGGAGCATTGTACTTCTGGATTGCAGCGGCAATCGCTTGTATGCTCATCTTGATTCCTGTGTGGAGAAAAGGGGTCTAATCAGCCCTTGCCCCTGACTCAAGAAGCATGTTATAAATCTGACTTCCTTTTTGAGCATAATGAATCGGAGTATGACCGTAAATATCTTCAATATTGACGTTCACCCCATTATCAAGAAGTAATCTAACATTAGTAATATTATTTTTCAAAACCGCATTGTGAAGAGCAGTGCGGTTTTTGCCGTTCAAACCATTTTTATCAGCACCTGCATTGAGCAAGGTTTGCAAAATCGCCATGTCCTTTGTAACAGCGTAGAATAACGGTGTATTGCCCTCATTGTCCTGAGCATCAATGTCGCACCAATGTGTCGCAATAAGTTGAGTTATTCCGATTTGATTATACATAACTGCATAGTGCAAAGGGGTATAACCATTGTCATCAGCGACTTTGAGGTTCGCATTTGCATCAATTAAAACCTGTGCCGTCTCGTAAGATTTTGCCTTAATCGCAGCCATCAAAGGTGATGTCATATTTTCATCTCGAGCATTAATATCCGCTCCGCAAAGAAGGAAAAATCGTACTGCTTTTGCCTGTCCTGCTGCTGCTGCAACGTATACCGGCGTTTTTCTCGTCGCATCTTTCATGTTGACAAAAACACTTGCCTCAGTAAAAAGGCTCAAAACTTTCAAATTACCGTCTTTTGCGGCTTTATAAAATCCGATTTCGGAAGGTTCATAGCCCGCTGCCGAAATTTGGCTTGCGGTAGAACTTGGCAAAATCAATGATGCATAGGCGGAATTGCCCACAAAATCATTTGTTCCAGCCATTGCCGTCAAAATAAGAGTTGTAGTTAATAAAGTTTTGATTTTATTCTTTGTCATTTTAAAATCCTTGCTGATTAAATTGCGGGATAATCGATGTCACAGACGAATGAACGGTCTGAGAGTTTTACTCCCGATGTCATTTGTTTACGTTTAAATTCTGCCCTCAAAATCGTTCTGATGATTTGTTTTACGGGCTTGTTCGGGAGCATATAACAAATTTCTTCCTCATCGATATTTTCTTCAAAATACAATTTGATAACTTTGTCCAAAACATCGTATTCAGGCAAACTGTCCGTATCTTTTTGTCCAGGGCGAAGTTCTGCTGACGGCGCTTTTGTCATTGTGCTTGTCGGAATGATGATTCTGTCTTTGTTAATTCTTTCTGCAACCTTGTAAACATCTGTTTTGTAAATGTCTGCAAGAACACAAAAACCACCGCAGGTGTCGCCATAGAGCGTGCAATAGCCTGTTGCGACTTCGGATTTGTTGCCTGTTGCCATCAAAAGAGCATTGTAGCGGTTTGAATAATTCATCAAAATTATGCCACGCAAACGTGATTGCAAATTTTCTTCCGCAAGGTCGTTATATTTTTGACCTTGTACTTTGTCCACAAAAGTCTCAAACAAAGGCTTTATCGGGATATTTTTACATTCCATACCCAAATTTTTCGCAAGTTCAACGCTGTCATCGACACTACCTGAACTTGAATATTCGCTCGGCATCGTTATACCTGTAACATTTTCGCTACCGATTGCACGGCAAGCAATTGCTGCAGTAAGAGCGGAGTCGATACCGCCCGATAAGCCGAGTACGATTTTTTTGAAACCGTTTTTGTTGCAGAAATCTTTTATCGCAAACGTAATCGCATCAACGGTTTCGTCGTAAATATTTACTTCTTTTTCTACAATTTCTTTGTATTCAACATCTTCGTCATAGCAAATTTTTGCTTCTTCAAATGCAGGTGCTTCAACGATTTTACCCCCATTTTTTGTTGAAAAATAACTTCTGCCGTCAAAAAGCAACGAACCTGTCAAACATACAGGATTTACACGGATTTCGGGGAAAGATTTTTTTGCCGTACGTTTGAAGAAATTATCCATTTGGAAATTTTCAGCGTGCAAGTTTAACAAAATATCCGTCTTGCAGTCTTTAACCTTGTCCAAAGTAACGGTCATCAATCTTCCGTGATATTCAATATCCACAGGACCTTCGCCTGATTTGAAATATTTTTGTTCTTGAAGGGTCAAGTCTTTTTTGCGGCAAAGAATTTTTTTCTTTCCGTTAGAAAGAAGTGCAACCGAGTTATAAAGCCCATTTTCGGTTTTTTCGGCAATACCGATGATGATGTCTCGTTGTTTAGAAAGTTCTGTAATTTCTTCAAGTGCGGCATTTTGTTTTTCAATAAATTCAGGCGTTCTGAAGTAATCGCAACAGTTTATCCCCGTGATAGCCAAGGTCGGGAAAATTATCAATTCATCAGAATCTTGCTCATTAATATATTGTTTAATTTTTTCGCTGTTATCTTCAATGTCAGCCGATTTCATGTTCAGTTGGATTAATGTTGCTTTCATAATGCTGTTGCCCTTTTCCTTTAATTTTAATATATTTTGTAACTTCCCATCTTAAATCCACATACTCGATTTTTTTGTCAACTTTATCCAAGTTTTCCAAAATCGTTTTGATGGATTTCAATCTCTTATCAGCGTTGCCGTCAGGTTCACCGAGATCAATCAACACCGATTTGATTTTGATGAAAATATTGTGTGGTTGTCTATAATCAATATATTCGACCTCTTCGCCTGAATATTGCTTAACTTTTTCAGCAAGTTCCAAGAAGAAATCAATTTTGTCTTTATTCCATTTTACGAAATTGTCCTGTTCGCCTGTTGTGATGACCTTTAGCGGGTACAACTTATTATTTTTCGGTAACAAGTCCGCACCGAGCAAAGTTCCGTCCTCAACGAAAAACGCCGCAGGTTTTGCCGTTTCATTAGGTGCAATCATCAACACAGGCATTTTATCCTCAATAACGATTTGCATTCTCGCAGGAAACCAGTATCTTCTGATATGCACCGATTTTACGGTTTTTATCTCTGAGATTTTATCCTCAAAGCCTTTCACGTCTAACATATACAACGGTCGCTTAGGAATTTCAACCTTTTTCATAATATTTAAAACTTTTTCCGGCGAAGTTATATATGTCCCTACAATAGCAACGTTTTTGTTCTTTGGGGAAGTAAACATTTTTTGAGGATAATACCATTTGGAAGAACAAAGAATTTTATAACTGCTAAAAAGTATCAACGCAATCATTAATGCTCTCAAGCACAAAAGCATTTTGCTCGAACGAACGGGCTTTCTTTTATGTTTTTCTTTGTCTTTTTCCAAATGTTCTGTCATTATCTGTTCAATCCAGCGTTGTTCAATATCATTAAAACTAATTCGTCATAAGAAATGCCCATTGCACCTGCTTGTGCCGGCAAGTCGCTGACATCTGTCATTCCGGGGCTTGTGTTGATTTCCAAAACGTATGGAATATCTTCGGCAACCAAAAAGTCAATTCGGCTTACCCCCTTGCAACCACACGCTTTGCAAGCCTTTACCGCAATGTCTTTTACCTTCGCTGTCATCTCCGGTGAAAGTTCCGCAGGAAGAATAAATTCCGTCATTCCCTTGGTATACTTGGCTTCGTAATCGTACCATTCAGTTTTCGGACGAAGTTCAAGGATTTCCGTCGCAAATGTTTCGTCTCCATTGTCCAGAACACCAACGGTCAAAGACTTTCCGACAAAAAACTCTTCTACCATTACATCTTGCCCGATTTCGGCAGATTTTTTATAATTTTCAGCAAATTCTTCTTTGGTATTAACTTTATACATACCAATGCTTGAGCCTTCGCTTACCGGTTTAAGCATTACAGGAAATTTCAAATCCTTTACTTTTTCTTCGGCATTGTCACCAGCCTTAATCAAAACAGACTTAATCAACGGAACATAATCGAAATTTTTCAAGATATTCTTGGTCGTTGCCTTGTTCATACAAGCCGCACTTGCAAACACGCCGCAACCAGTATATTCAATGCCCAAAATTTCCAAAAGCCCCTGTATGCAACCGTCTTCACCATATTTTCCGTGCAGTGCGTTATATGCAACTGAAACTTCATTGTCGTGCAAGGTTTCTGCAATATCTTCATCAACGTCAATCAAAATCGAATTTTCATAGCCCAATCGTTGCAGGGCTTCAAAGACATTTTTGCCAGAACGAAGAGAAACTTCTCTTTCATTCGACATTCCGCCACAAAGCACTCCAATTCTTGTATCTAACGGATATTTTAATTTTTGTTCGCTGTCATTGTTTGCCATATTTCTTTTTCTTCCTCATTTGCGATACCGATAAATTTAACTTCTGGTTGAAGTTCAATCGTATAACGCACTTTGACCTCATTATACATTTTATACATCAAATTTAAAACGTCGCTTGACGTTGCATAGCCGATGTTTACGATAAAGTTTGCGTGATTTTCCCATACTTTTGCTCCGCCAATGATTTTCGATTTAACGCCTGATTTTTCCAAAAGTCTGCCCGCTGAATCGTTTTCGGGGTTTTTGAAAATACTTCCAGCATTCGGAAGTGCAAGCGACGGTTGCTTTTGCTTACGAAATTCGGCATTTCTTTGCATCAAAGCCTTAACCTCATCAACAGTCGATATTTTGAGTTCAAATTCTGCACTCAAAACGACGTATTTCTTCTCTGAAAGCACGGTTTTGCGGTATTCAAAGTTCATATCGTCTTTGTTTAACGTCAAAACTTTTTTGTTTTCGACATCAAAAACTTTGCAAGATGTGAAAATTTCCGCAATCGATTGACTGTGTGCAGATGCGTTCATATAGACCATTCCGCCGATTGTCCCCGGAATACAGAACATAAATTCCATTCCGGACAAACCCTTTTCGGAAACTTCTCTCGACAAAACAGGTGCTTTCACACCGCAAGTCGCATAAACCTTCTTTCCGTCAATTTTGAAATCGTTGATTTCTGTTGTAATTATCACATCTCCGTCAATTCCAGCAGAAGAAATTAACACATCTGAACCATTGCCAAGCACAATCGCCTCAGAATTTTCCTTCAAAATTTGTTCAAGTTCTTCAACAGTCTCTGGAAAATAGACGGTATTTGCTTTTCCGCCAATTTGAAATGTCGTGTATTTTTTTAATTCGTAATCTTTTTCGATTTTCATTGTTAATTTTTCTCGCTTAATTTCTTTAAAATACCGCCTACTTGCGTAACTGTGCCTGCACCAAGAGTAATTACAAGGTCGCCCGATTTGAGTTCGGGATAAATTTTTTCCGCAACCGCTTGCATATCGCCACCAACATAAGTTTTATCTTTGTGTTGCAATTCTTTTACAAATCTTTCTGAATTTACGCCCTCAATCGGTTCTTCGCAAGCATTAAAAACATCGGTAACGAAAATTTTGTCAACAAAATCAAATACCTTCAAAAAGTCGTTCCAAAGACTTTGCAATCTCGAAAATCTATGAGGTTGGAATACCGCAACAATTCTTCCTTGCTTGTATGCAGAAAGGCTTTTGAGGGTTGTACCGATTTCCTCAGGGTGATGAGCATAATCGTCGTATACCTTGACACCATTGAATTCCGTAACTTTTTGAAATCTTCTTCCCATTCCTGAAAACGTTTTGAAATGTTCAAGCATATTTTCAGGGTGGAAACCTTTCAAATCCAATGCCGCAAATACCGCCAAAGCGTTATAAACATTGTGTACACCTGGGATTGATATTTCCATTTTGACTTTAAATTCGTCTTTATAATAAATATCAAATTTCGAAGAAAATCCGTCAAACTCAATGTTTTTCGCCGTATAATCAGCATCTTTGAGACCAAATGTTACAAAATGGCGTTCATGCATGAGTTTGATAAACTCTCTACAACCTTCACTGTCCGTATTCGCAATGAGCAAGGCATCTTCTGTCGTACCGTCAATGTATTTTTTGAAAGTTGCATAAATGTCAGTCATTCCGTTTTTATAAAAATCCGGGTGATCGTATGACAAATTATTTATAACGTTGACATCAGGCTTATATTTGACGATTGTGCCATCTGATTCGTCCAATTCTGCAACGAAAATTTTATCCGAGTCAAACTTTGAATTGTCGCCGATTTCAGGAATAAAACCACCAACTGCGTATGAAGGGTGTTTTCCTGCTTTGCTCAAAATGTAAGAACAAAGACCACTCGTGGTGGTTTTGCCGTGAGTGCCTGAAAATCCGAAGAAAAGAGCGTTTTTATCGTTCGAAAAATCATCTGAAATTAATTTTAACATATCCGAACGGTGAAGAACTTCCAGCCCAAGACGTCTTGCCTCTTTCAATTCGGGGTTTTCTTCAGAAATTGCGGAACTAATAACAACCGTCATATTTGGCTTAATATTTTCGGCTTTTTGACCAATTTTGATATCAGCACCCATATTTTTTAACATTTTGACATATTTGCTTTCAGAAATATCTGAACCTGTAACAGTGCAACCTTTTTCGAGCAAGAATTTTGCAAGTGCACTCATTCCT
>OHNI01000687.1_pt1 | contig 10525 bp, 7 predicted proteins | sample 1569501 | NCBI WGS metagenome assembly OHNI01 (sample SAMEA3879542, study PRJEB24766) | human gut metagenome | biome: human-associated habitat; feature: feces | place: USA | collected 1985/1987
CGTCAGACGACGGCGTTTTTTATGCGGTTTTTTGAATCAAAGCAATTAGTTGAACAAATCCTTGAACGCTTTGCCGAATTTGACGACGGGAGCTTTGCTTGCCGCAATCGTGATCGGTTGTTTGGTGAGGGGATTGAAGCCTTGTCTTTCCGCTTTTTCTTTTACTTCGTAAGAAGCAAAGTTTGCGATTGCAACTTTGTCGCCTGCTTTGAGAGCTTCTGCGATAACTGCTGCGTATGCGTCAACCGCTGCGGTTGCGTCTTTGATAGAAAGGTCGGCTTTTGCTGCCACTGCTTTGATAAATTCTGCTTTATTCATATTTAGTCCTCCTTAGGATTGTACTGACATTATAGACGAAAAAATCGGGCAATGCAATACTTTTTTTTAATATTTGCGTTTTGCGAGCGGTTTTTTACGCCACCGAAACGCAATCAAACTTATAGTTTGAATAGCGTAAAAAAAACTTTTTCTTTGCTTGTGCCTAAAATCCGCTCGTTTTGCAAAAACCGATATGCGCTATATCTCTTTTGCAAGTTTTCAGGCAACCGTGTCCGTGTTTTCTTCTTCGAGAGCTTTTTCGTCGAGTTCTTCTCGGACTTCTTCTTGCTCGATTTGCTCGTTGGTTAGTGCGGCTTTCTTTTCGAAAATCGTCTTTATCGTCTTTACTGCAATGGGGAAGAATATCGCAACGGACAATGCCTCGGCAATCGGGAACGCCGCCCAGTAGCCTTTCAGCCCCATAGGCGTGTATATCGCAAGCACGTAGCCGAGGGGCACGAGTATGCATAGTTGGCGAAGAAGGGATATGAGCATGGCTTTGATGCCGTGTCCGACCGCGTTGAACATGGCAATCATGATGACGCCCAAAGACGCAGGGATAAACGCAACGGAGCAAAGCCGCAACGCTTCCGAGCCGACTTGAATTCGGTTTGCGTTGTCGCCGACCGAGAAGAGTTTGAGCAGTTGTTCGGGCATCGCGTGGAACAAGATAAGCGCGAACGTCATATATACGAACGCAATGAGTACGGCATATTTGAAGGTTTTGACAAAGCGGTCTTTTTTGTTTGCGCCGTAGTTGTAACCCATGATGGGAATACAGCCTTGGTTGAGTCCGAAAACGGGCATGAATGCAAAGGATTGCAATTTGAAGTACACGCCGAACGCCCACACGGCGTCTGCAAAGCGGTTGAGTACGGCGTTTGAGAGCATGTACATAACCGAGCCTATGGAATTCATGACGACGGTTGGAAGACCGACGCGCATTATGTCGATTAGAATGTCCTTTTTGATTTTGAAACCCTTGGTGAAAAATACGTCGATGTCGAGTTGCTTTTTTGCTTTTGACTTTATAATGACGACGATTGGAATGAGCATTGCCACAACCTGACCTATGACGGTTGCGATTGCCGCGCCGGGCGCACCGAGCTTGCATACGCTGATGAGTATCGGATCGAGGATTATATTGGTGATCGCACCCACGAGTTGCGTCACCATAGGCACGATCATATTGCCCATCGCTTGCAAGATGCGGTTGAGCATGGTTTCGATCATAAAACCGAAAGAACAGCACATGCAGATCGTAAGATACGTCGATCCCATTTCGTACACGGCTTGCACGTTTTCGCTGCCTGCGGCAGCTCCCGCATCGACGGTGTACGCCTTGATGAAAGCATCGGATACAAAGTATCCCAGCACCAAAAACAGCGCGCTGAATATGAAGGAGATCAAAAGTCCCGTTTGCGCCGCAAGGCTTGCGTCCTTGTTTCTGCCTTCGCCGAGCAACCTGGATATAAGCGAGCCCGCGCCCACCGCAAGACCTATCGCAAATGCGTTTACAAGCAGTTGCATGGGCATTGCGTAGGACAGTGCCAAAACGCCGTTGGTTGCGTCGTACATGCCGATAAACACGCTGTCTACGATGTTGTAGAGTGCTTGAACGAGCATGGAAAGTATGGCAGGGCCGCTCATGGTAAGTATGAGCTTGCCGACGGGCATAGTGCCGAGTTTCGATGATTGCAAATTTTCTTGTGTAGTCGTCATGTGTTACCTTTTGTCGAAATAAAGTATAATTTAACGAAAAATAAAAAGCAACCGAATGGACGATTGCTTTTTGCGGTGTTTTGGTGAATGGTCTGCTTTCAGTCGTTGGTCTTAGGAAGGTCGGCTTGCGATAGGATATCGCTTGCTTGCGTAGAATCGCTTTGTTCCGTCGCAACATCCGATTGTTCCGTTCCTCCGTCCGTGATGGGAGGATTGAGCGGCGTATCGTTGGTTTTGTCGTGCTTGTAGGTGAGTTTCAAAAGCAGAGGAGTGAGCAGTGAGGACACGATGATGAGGATAAGAACAAAGGGCATTATCGACGCGTCCACAAGTCCGCTGTCCACGCCTTTTTGCGTGCATACCAGCACGACTTCCGCTCTTGCCATCATGCCGATGCCCACGCGCAAACTGTCCATAAACGAGTATTTGCAGATGAGCGAGCCTATGCCGCATCCCAGCACCTTGCCGATAAGTCCCGCCGCGATGAACGCGAAACCGAATCCTACGATTGCAGGTGATATTGCGCCGAAATCCGCGTTGATGCCTATGCTTGCAAAAAATACGGGAGCGAAAATCATGTAGTTGCTCACTTCCACTTTTCTGTCGATATAGTCCGATTCGGTGAGAGTGGAGAGCATAATGCCTGCAACGTACGCACCCGTGATGTCCGCAACTCCGAACCATTCCTCCGCCGCATACGCAAAGAAAAATGCCATCGCAAAACCGATGATAGGAATACGTCTGTGATGCTCGGGGTGACGTTTGAGATAATGTTTGAGGATAATGTGTGCCACAAACCCCACTGCGATTGCCGCAGCGAAGAAGCCTATCATTTTGCCGATTGCAATGCCTATTCCGTCAAGCCCGTTGCCCTTGTCGAGAGAAATGAAGAGGGAAAGAAGCACGACGCCGATGATGTCGTCGAGGATTGCCGCCGCCACGATGGAAGTGCCGACTTTCGTGTTGAGCTTTCCGAGTTCTTTGAGAGCGGCAACGGTGATACTGACGCTTGTAGCCGCCAATATCGCGCCGTAAAAGAGGTTGGTTATGATTTGATGTTGCGATACGTTAAATCCGCCGTTGAACGCCGAAGCGACCAAAAATCCAAGTCCCAATGGGAACAGAACGCCCAAAATCGTTATCAAAACGGAGGGAAGTCCGCTTGTTTTGAATTGTTTGAGGTCGGTTTCCAGTCCTGCCGAGAACATGATGAGGATGACGCCGATTTTGGCAAGGAAGGAAAGCCCCTCCATCGTGGATTGCGTAAATATGTTTTGATTCGGAATGTACTTGATGAAGCCGAGAAGTATGCCTGCAATCAACATTCCAACCACTTGCGGAAGTCCGATTTTCTTGCCCAAAAGAGAAAATAGTTTGGTGCAAAGAAGTATGAGCGCAAGCGGAAGCAAAATTTCGAAATATGCTATTGCGGATAGAGTTTGAGTGAACATTTTTTTCCTTTATTATCGTATGATTTATGTGTATTTTTTTGAAAAATCGGAAGATTGAACGCCGTCGTGGGTATTAACGTATATTTAGTCCGATTTTTCAAGAAAATGTTATACTCGGTCTTGGTGGGTTAGTCAAGCGATTAGAATTAAAGAAGAATTAAAAATTGTGGTAAAATCCCTGCAAAGCCACAAAATATGGTTTTTGTTTGACAACATTGGTATATGTTGGTACAATAAACTCGTAATTGTGCGCTTATATACTACAAATAAAAGGTGCGCGCAAGGAGAAAATTTGGACTTCTTGTCTTTTCTGACACAAGCTGCGGACTATCTCGTAGGCTTTGCAAAGACGTTTGCGGGGCTCTCGGTCGCGCTTATCATATTTATGCTTGCAAGGTGTTTGCCAAAGCGCATACGCAGATATTTTTCCGCTTGCGCGACTTTGGTGATAACTTTCGCATTGTTTAGAGATTCAGTCCAACAATTCACGTTTTTCACGATCAAAGCGTCCGTTGTCAACTTTACGATAGCGTATCTGACGGCTTTGACGTTTTTGTTTTTCGTTTACGTTGCCATCTATATCGCAGACGCGGACGTCGTTCGTTATTTCGTCAACGCTCGTCGAAACGTCAAATGCGATTCGCGCTTCGTAAAAGGATATGCGCTCCACAACGACGGCATAAGCGCGTCGGCTTCTTATTTGCGCATTTCACCAGTTTGTTTGCAATGATTTAGTCTACTTTTGCATGCGATCGCTTTTGCGATTGCGTGCGTGCGCGCGTGTATGCACGCGCTTATAAGGCGAAACCGCCAAAAAAAATTTATTCAGGAGAATAACTATGCTTAAAGTTGAACATTTGAAAAAAACCTATCCAAAGAGCGACAGAGTCGCGGTTGACGATATATCTTTTGAATTGCGCCCGGGCGAGATTTTCGGATTTCTCGGACAAAACGGCGCGGGCAAATCCACTACGATAAAGTGCCTTACGGGTATTCTTCCTTTTGACAGCGGCACGATAACCATTTGCGGACACGACATCGTCAAAGAGCCTATCAAGGCAAAAATGGAAATGGGCTACGTCCCCGACAACCACTCCGTTTACGAGCGTCTTACGGGCAGGGAATACGTCAACTACGTTGCCGACCTCTACAAAGTTCCCGCTCTCGTGCGAACGGAAAGAATAGACCGCTACGCAAAACTTTTCAAGCTCGAAAACGCAATCGACAGACAAATCAAATCGTACTCGCACGGTATGAAACAAAAAATATGCATCATTGCGGCTCTCATTCACGATCCGAAACTTTGGGTGCTCGACGAGCCGATGATGGGACTCGATCCGCAATCCACCGCGGAAATCATATCGTACATGCGCGAGCATTGCGCAAAGGGCAACACGGTTTTCTTCTCGAGCCACAACCTCGACCTTGTCAAGAAACTTTGCCACAGAGCCGCAATCGTCAACGACGGTCATCTCATCGACATCATCGACCTTGCCGGCAACGACAAAAACAAGGCGAACCTCGAAGAAACTTTCTTCCGCGTCACCGGCACTTACGAGCAAAGATTGTTCGAGGACTATATCGCGCAAGAGAGCGCGGATATGCGTCCCGATATGCCTGTTCAAACCGACGTCGAGGAAGAAGTCGTTTGCGAGGAGGAAGCAAAATGACAAAAAGCGACTTTTCCATGCAAAGCGTAAGGACGCTTTTCAGACTCGACCTTAAATCGAGATACGGCATATCGCCCGATGCGGGCAAGCTCAAAAAGTTTGCGCAATTCGGCAACATATTGTTTTTTGTCCTCGTGTATGCGGTGCTTGTGGTGGGTATCTATTATTTGAGCAACGTGTTCGTGACGCGTTCGGGCTTGCGTATCGAATTTTTGGTTATCATCGCAACCTTTACCATTGCGCTCGCAACCATAATTTCTACGAGTACGGTCATTAAAAACCTATATCAGAACGGCGACAACGAAATGTTGTTGCGCTTTCCCGTCAGCGGCAAAGAGATTCTCGTTGCAAAATCCATTTACTGCTATTTGCACAATCTCGTGACTTGCTTGCTCACAATGCTTCCGTTCTACATCTCGTTCGGCGTCGTTACGCACGCAAGCGTAGGCGATTATTTTGCGTATATCGGCATAGTGCTTTTGAGCACGTTCTTGCCTTTCTTTATCGCAAATATCATCGCAGTGCCCGTCATGAAGGTTATGAACCTCGTCAAAAACCAATTTTTGCTGGTGCTTATATTCACCATCATCGTGGTTTGTGCGGTGTTCGTGTTCTACCTCGTGTCTCTCAGCAACGTGCTCAAATATCTCAAAAACTCCAATCAGACAATTTTCTCTGCGGATATGATTGCAAGATATAAGCATTTTGCTCAAAACGCATATCCTTTCAACTGGTATGCCGAAATCATCAACGGCAGAAAGTACGCAGGACTTTCGGGCGGACAATATGCGCTTCGTTTCCTTTATATGTTCCTCATCAACGGCGCTTTGGGCGTAGGAGCGTATTTTGTGACGACAAGAGAGTATTACAAGACAATCCTTTACGGCATCGAAACGCAAAAGGCGTCTTTCAAAAAGAAAATCAAAGACGTGCGTCGTCCGGTGTGGTACGCGCTTTTCAGACGTGAGTTTTACCTCATTTTGAGAAGTTTCAACTATTCCTTCCAATACTTTGCAATGGCGTGCGCCGCTCCCGTCATGGTGTTTTTCTGCAACAGACTTGCAGCGTCCATGGGTACCGAAAGCGTCGGCGCAAGCATTATGCCCGGTCTTACGCTCATGGTCATCGTGATTTTCGTCACGATAATCGTGTCGTTTGCCTCGACTTGCATTTCGAGGGAAGGCAACTGCTTCTACCACACGAAGATAATTCCCGTAAGCTACACAAATCAGATTCTCGTCAAATTTTTGCTTTACTCTTTGACGGGTTCGTTGTCCGTTGCGCTCTCTTGCGCGATTTCGGGCGGCTATTACACGAGCGAGGCGGGCGGACATCTTCTCACTCCGCTTGACGTAGGCGCGATATTCGGCATTGCGGAAATGCTTGTTTTGAGCCTCACTTGCCTCAGTATGATTGCGGACATCAAATCTCCGACCTTCAACGTGTCGGGGGACGGCGAGCTCGTTGCGGCAAACAAAAACGTCGCTCTTGCGCTTATCGTCGGCATCGTTACGGCAATCGCTTACGGTTTGTTCACTATGCTTTTCAGTTTCTTCCCGTTCTCGATCAAAGGTTTGGTTATCGGAGGAAACATGAGAGCAATATACCTCATTTTGAGCGTAATCACGCTGTTGTTGCTTGCAGGCTCTTTGGCAGGGCTTTTCGTCAATCTCAACAAGCGTTATCAAAAGATCGTTCCTTGATCTAAAAGGGAATTCGCATTATGAAAAAAGTGATGATAGGTATATTGATTCTTATACCGATTATTATTCTTCTCGTCGTTGCGATGGTTTCCACAATCGTTTCGGCACAAGCGCATATTGCGGTTGAAAATATAGAATTAAAGTATAAGAATTCGCAAGATACCATATATGAATTGCCCCTTTCTCTTGAAAGCGTGGCAAACAAAGTTGTAAATATCAAAGACTATCTCGATGTTGCCGTTTCCCCCGAAAAGGCAAACAACTACACGATAGAGTGGAAAATTTCCGGTGACGTCACATACACCGACGAGGAATATTATAAAAAGTATAAAAACTATCTCGACAATCCCGAATCGAGCGAAAAAGTCGCCCCTGCGGCGGCGTTTGTCGACGACAAAGGAAACAACGTTTCCTCAAACACATCGGGAAGAATGGTTATAGGCTCGTACTGCACTTTTACAATGCAAGTCGTTGCCGAAAACGTCAGTAAAACTTTGAACGTCAAAGTCGTCGGATACGACGTATCCAGAGTGGATTTACGCTCGCAAACCGGCAATAACACACTTGAAGTCGGCTCGTCCGTGCGTTTGCTTCCGTCCTATACTCCGATCGACAGCATTGTCAATCAAACTGAGTGGTCAAGCTCGAACGATTCGGTGGCAACCGTTGACAAAAACGGTATCGTCACGGCAGTCGGACAAGGCAGCGCAACGATAACTCTCGGCGCAAGCGTGTTTTCCACGGGCGAAAAAGTCTACGGCTCTTTTGACGTAACGGTAACCGCAACGGGCGCAAGCGTGCGCTACGGCAACAAAATCGTGACAAGCAGATCTTCTCTTACACTGACAGAACTCGGTATCGACGAGAGCGCAACGGCAATAGACGGATGTGAAATCGTTGACGGAATTGTCACGGTGACCAAGGATGTTGCCACGCTGAACGTCGACGGCAAAGTTTTCGTCATAGAAAAGTGCGACGCGGACGCAATCGAGATTCAAAACAAAAATTTCTACGAGCATGCCGACGACGGCTACGTGCTTGCCGTGGGTGAACATACTCTCAAACTTGCGGCGATTTGGACGGATATGACCAATCGAACCGAGCTTTCAAACGTCGTTTGGACGTCTAACAACCAAAGCGTTGCCACGGTCGGCGAAAACGGCGAAGTCAAAGGTTTGTCAAACGGACTCGTTACAATCACCGCCACCGCAAACGGTAAGAGCGCAAGCGTGACTATAAACGTTCAAAACAAACTTGCGTCCGTGCAATTGCGCACGTCGGACGCGTCGCTTGCCGTCGGTCTTGCAAGAGAAACCGTATTTGCAAGCCAAAGATTTGCAAATCCGACCAACGTAAAGAGCGACGATAGCAAGATTGCCAACAGCACCCGCATTGTCGTTGAGGGCGAAAAGGTCGGAGCAACGGAAGAAGAGCTTGAGCTGTTCTATTCGGCATACGATTTTGAAATCGTCGAGGGCGGAGAATACGCATATTTCGACGATACCGTGCGCAACAAACTCGTTTTTAAGGACGAGGGCAGAGCGCTCGAAGGCAAAGGCAAGCAGAAAATCGTCGTCAAAGTCAGCGCAAAATATCCTAAATACGAGGGTATGACCAAGTTTACCACGCAACAAGTTACCGTAAACGCAATATTCGGCGTTGCGGTGTCCTCGGTTGCCGAACTCGAGGTCGCTTCGAGATACCAAAGATCGTATGCGGAAGCGGACGGCAACCGCATCGAAAGCAAAAAGACTTTCGAAGTCACCAACGATTACACAAACAGAGTATATCGCGTGCTTTCAAACCCCTCGTCCACCGCAACTTACGCAATTTGCTTCGAGAACAACGTAAGCTACACGATTGCGGAACAGGGCGCAAATCTTTCCGGTCCCGAAGACAGACTCAATTTCTACGGCGACGTGTACGGCAACAATCATATGTTGTCAACCGAGAGCAAGCAGCTCGAAATCAACACCAAACTTATGCGCATATCGTGGTCGAACGTCACCATGTCCAACCTCATTTTGCGCGCGAACAGCGCAATTACCGAGGAAATCGATTCCGCAGAGGACACAAAAGATTTTACGGGCATTTTGGGCATCATCGGCAGTCACGTGGACTGGGGCAGATTCCGTCTTGAAAACGTAAGAGTGGAGTATTGTATATTCGAAAACGCAAAAGAATCTCTCAATATCAACAATTCGGACGTAACTTTTGACGGTTGCATAGTCAGAAACCTGTGCTATTGCGGATTCGCAACGCAAGTGCGCATGAACGATTATGGCGATGTGATTTATCCCTACTACTCTCATGTGACGATGAACAACTTTGTGTTCTCGAACACAATCGGTTCTATTATGGTCGTCAACTACGAGCACGTCACCACAACGAACAAAGCAACCGATTATCGTTTTGCGGCAACTGCGGAGGAAAACGAAAAGTGGTATATGGACAACCTTTATGCAAACGGAATCAATTTCCGTTTTAAGCAAACGGGATTCCTCGACGCATACAACTGGCAACCCGTGTCGAGCGCATCGCTCATCAGCGTGGGTAACATCAACGGCATAAACGTGGACGAAATTATCGCAAAATTCAGCGATATGATCATAAGAGGCAACTCTGCGTTTGCAAATCGCAGAATAATTGATTCGAACGACGTGTGCTGGATTCACGTTGCTATCGTCACGGCAGGTATCACGACGGGATTTACGGTCGAAAACACATATGCGGACGTAAATATCCAAGACAAGAGATTGTCCTATTTCAACACGAACGAAATGCAAATCGAGCAAACTTCGCTGCTTGCAAAAATCGGCGAAACCTTCCTTAAACAAGCGTCGGCAGGTATCTGGGGCTACGACAATCAACAAAACATCCAACCGTCTACGACTTATATGGTCAACGACGCGTTTATCGATAGGTTGCATACAAAATAATGTCAGAATAATTACGGGAGAAAACATATGAAAAAAGTAATGATTGGAATCTTGATCCTCATACCGATAATCGTTTTGGTTGTCGTTGCGCTCGTGTCCGTCATCGTGTCGGTCAACGCGCATATTGCGGTTGAGGATTTGCAGCTCAGATACAAAGATTCCGACAAGACGATCTACACTCTTCAAATCCCATTCGACGAGGTTGCAAACATAAACATTTACAACTACGTCGACGCAAAAGTTTATCCCGAAAAGGCAACCAACAAAACGGTTGAGTGGCAAATCGTCGGCGACGTTTCCTATACGGACGAAAACTACGAAGCGTCCAGAAACGCATATCTTGCAAATTTGTCCTCTCTAAAAGCGGAGCTCGAAAACGAACTTGCAAACGGTTCGTTTTCGACGCCGGCAAGACAAAACGCATACAACGTCGTAAAAAGCAAGTATTACAAGGATTCCTCCCTTATAATCTCCGAAATGGCGGATATTTTGCTTGAAAAAGTGTATCCGGCGGCGGCATTTGTGGACGAAAACGGCAAGGAAATCGAGTCGAACACAACGGGCAAAATGCTGGTGAGTTCCTATTGTAAATTCACGGTGCGCGCGCAAGCGGAAACGGTGTCTAGAATTATCACCGTGTCCGTGATGGGCTATGACGTCGAAAGAGTTACGCTCGGCGTTTCCGAAGAAGAGGACGCCACTCTGGGCGTGGGGGAATCCAT
>OHNI01000692.1_pt1 | contig 10434 bp, 2 predicted proteins | sample 1569501 | NCBI WGS metagenome assembly OHNI01 (sample SAMEA3879542, study PRJEB24766) | human gut metagenome | biome: human-associated habitat; feature: feces | place: USA | collected 1985/1987
TTACCACCGATCAGGGCAGATAATGCAGCCTGTGCTCTTATGTCCCGGCGGTTGCTGCCTGACGGGGCGGTTCGATTGATAATCCTGCATCATGTGGTTCTTCTCCAGTCCATGCGAAAGGGCGATGACGGAAATGTCCGTCACCGCCCTTTGCTCAAAGGTTCGCAGCTGATTTATTCAGCGTTTTCTTTCTTCTTTTTGCTGTAAACGGTGATGCCGATCACTGCGGTGCCCGTTCTATGCTACTTGATTCTACCCGCTGCAATGCCTGCTTTTTTCAGCAGCTTGCTGTAGGCTTTCTTTTTCTGCTTCGGCACCTTCACCGTCACTTTTTTCGAAATTCCCTTAAATGCACCCTTGCCTACCTTCTTCAGAGCCTTCACCTTTCTCAGGTTCACTGTTTTTAATTTCCTGTCGCCCTTGAACGCATTTTTGCCGATGCTGGTCAGACCCTTTGCAGTTACCGTAACCCGGGTCAGGTTCCTGCAGTTCATAAATGCACCGCTGCCGATCTTTTTCACATTGCTGCCGATCGTCACGGAGGTCATTTTTTTATTTCCCTTAAATGCATTCGCCGCAATGCCGGTGACCTTTAAGGTCCTGCCGTTCACTTTTATGGTTTTGGAGATTTTGACTGCTTTTTTTCTCTTTCCCTTTGCCGTCATATTTTTGACCTCAACCGTATCGGTTCCGGTGATCCGATAATTAAAAATGCCTGCTGCATCCTTTATGATCGTGCCGATCTGCGGGTTGGTTTGCGTAGGATCGGTCGGTTTTGTTGTGGAGCCGGTAGCCGGAATCTCAACTGCCGCCTTCTTGTAGCCGCAAACCTTGCACTCCTCATGCTTGGAACCCTTTTGCGTTGCGGTCGCTTCCTTGTCAACAACCCACTTGAAGTCGTGCGCCGCCTTATCGGCCTTATCTCCGCAGGAGCACTCATGCCAGTGGTTGCCGGCGTCGTACTTCCACTCGCTGCCGTAGCTGTGAGTATGCTCACCGCCGCCTGTGCCGCTATTGCGCAGAATCGTCAGCGTGTAGGTTTTAGCACCGATTCCCACGACAATGTCGGTTGTGCCGCTGTTGGGGATGGCAACGGTTGCGCTGCCGCCGGTGGACAGAGCCTGTCCGTTGATGCTCACGGGCTCGCCGTTTCCAGACATCGCTGTGACTAGCGTAGATGTTGCTCCGCTATCATTTTGCAGCGTATAGGTATAGTTCGTTCCGTTGGCGGTAAAATCGCCGAGCCCCACTGCCAGACCTTCAAAGGTCAGAAGGTCATTACCGGGCACTGCGGCTCGCACCACTACGCGGGTGCCAAGCCGGGAGAAGGTGACGGTTTCCGTCCGGAAGGTTTCCCCGGAGATGGCACCGCCAATACTGGTCTTTTTCGTTTCCAGAACAGTCCCGGCAGCATCCAGCAGCGTGGCCACCAGAGCTGCGCTAGTCTGAGACTGCAGGGAGTTGTTGCGCAGGGTAATGGCGGCGGTGCTGTGACCGTTGCCGTCGTTCCCCTGTGTCACATCCATCGTCATCCGCTCTCCGGTGCGGGCCAGTGCGCCGGTCATATGGACGCTGACCTCGCTGTCACTGACGTCATACTCCGGCAGGTGCTGATTGCTTCCCGTTCCACCGATCTGACCTTCCGCCCACGCCTCGGCGTACAGATAGGTACCCACATCGGGGATCTCGGTTTTGCCAATGGAGTTCATATACTTGCCCAGATCATAGGTCAGGTCCAGTGTAAAGGTTCCCTGATCGATGCGGGCGAGGGCGCTGTCTTCGGAAATGGTGATTTCATTATCGCGAACCGATACGCCGTTTGTGGCGCAGGCTACCTCTGCATGTTTGGTATGCAGATCATCCGCATAGAACGCAAGCTTCACCTCGCGACCCTTTTTGCCGGCCAGAGTGGCAGCAGAGGAATTATAGAGGGTCATGCGCACCGTGCGCTTGCCGGTGCTCTCCGCAATCACTTCCATTTGCGAGATGCCAATGTCGGGATAATCCAGATACACTGTGCCGTTTTCGTTGATGCCGCCGGCGGCGGTGATGGTATAGCTCGGGTCGGTCACGCGGTCCTCCACATGGTGCCAGACGGTAAGGGTGGTGCTTTCATTGGGCAGCAGTTTTTCCGTAAGGGTGGCGGTTTCCCCGCTGCCAATGCTGACCTTTAGGTTTGTCACATCGTTCAGCCCGGTGTTGCGGATGGTAAAGCGAATGGGTGTCAGGCTGTTCAACGCCAGCGTTGCATAATCCACACCGATCTGTTCCACTGCCACCGCATCGGTGATAAAATCAGAGGTAGCAGTATAGAGGATCGTTTCCTCCCCCGGAACGGTCACGCCGCCGATTACCTCCTGGTTTTTATCGTCATACCGGGTGGCCTGAATGGCAGCCTGCACCTGATTGGCGCCGCTGACATAGGCATCAAAGTGGTCAACCAGCGTGCGATCCGGCAGCTCTGCCAGTTCCAATGGTGCGGACAGAGTGTAGGTATTTGTGGCATAGCGCAGCTTGGCCGCCTTCAAAATGCCGTGATCTACCGCGCCGTTGGCGTCATTGACAGTCTCATTCCAGACGATGGTAAGATCATTGAGGCTGCGATGATCCCCGCTGAGGGAAGCGAAGCGGAAGTCTCCGCCCACGACGGCGTTGCCGCTGCTGGTCAAGGCAGACAAAGAGCCTGGGAAACTGTTGGACATGGTGCCTCTGCCGTCCACAGCCAACAGCTGAATATCGCTGCTGCCGTCTCGGACACTGTGCCAACCGATGACAAATCGGTCATCCCCGCTGCCGAAGTTGGCTGCAACGACCTGGGGGTTTTCGTCAAGATTGCTGTCACAGGTCGCCAGCATGGCTGTACCGGGAGTTCCGTCAGCAGCCACGGTACAATAGGCGGTCTCGTAGGCGGAGGTATCTCCGGTTCCGCTGCGGTCCAGCGAGTAAACCGCCATAGCGGTTCCGTCGGGCAGCATGGCCGCCTGCAATGCCTTCACGCTGCCAGTAGCACCGTTATAAAGCATTTTGGCATTGCTCCAGTCGCCGTTACTGCTGTCATAGCAACTGTACATGATACAATCTCTGGTCGTGAAATTCAGCAGGTTGCTGCCCTGCGTACCGGGATCGGGGGTGTAGACGCTGCGCCAGAACGCGATGGCCTTGCCGTCGCCGCCCACTGCCGTGGCTGGGGCCAGATCCGGCGTGCCGTCGTTGGTTAGGCGGGTGGAAGTCCAGGTTGTGCCGTTATAGACGGACACTACGATCTCAGTGCTGTTCATCAGCAGGTTTTGCTCTTCCAATGTCACGGGATCACCGGCATTTTTACCCGGCAGGTCGGTGCCCATGCGAACCCAAGCCGCCGCCGCGAAGCTGCCAGTGCCGGACAAAGAAACGCTCGTGTCGCCGTAGCCGGGGAACTCTGTGGGAGCGTCAATTTCACTGGAGGGAGTATAGACGCCGCCATTGAGGGTAGAGAAATGCGCCCGGCTGTCGTAAATACTGCTGCTGTTGCCGTCGTTGATGTAGGCCAATACCTTCCCGTCATCGCTGAGCTGTGGATAGGATGTGGGGTTGGCATTGGTCTGGATGTTTTCCAGCCCACTGGTGGCGTTCAGAGAGAACAGCATCATCCGCTGCTGGGGCTGGCCCCAAGTACGGGCATATTGCTCCAGATAGTCCCGGCTTTGGAGCGTTGCGCTGCCAGAAGCCACCTGCATTCCGCTCTGGGCCGCCGCCATCCGCAGCGAGGCAAGGTTCAGCCCACTGGTGGCGTTATTCCAGTAGTTGTCGATTGTTTTCCAGTCATTAAAAGTCTTGGTGCCTTCAAGGGTTCCGGAGGCGATCACCGCCTCGTAGGAGATAAACAGGAAGCTGGCCACAAATTTGATTCCCACTTCGCTTTGGATCCCCAGGGCCTGACCGTTGATCTGGCGCTTTGTCTCGTCGGCAAGATAGGTGCGGGAAAGGAACTTATTCTGACTGTCCACATCCAAATTGCCGAATAGGCCGATCTTCAGCGCCACGACCGAATAGTCAAAGCCAATGCCGCCAAACGCGTGGACATAGGCGTTGATACGCAGCGTGGTCAAAAAGTCATTCACTGCCGTGGCCGTGGGATCGCTCCAGGCAAGCTCTGTACCCTCGCCCTGCCGGCCGTAGCGCACTGCAGTACAAAAATCCAGCTGAATGGCACCACCCAGCTCAAAGGTTGCTGTCAACGGCACGGGGCCAGCCATGGCGTTCACGCTGAAGGTGAAGCCCACGCCAACGCCGGCGGTAAAGCCGCCGCCTACGGTGAAAACCTCCCACTCCTTTTTTTCGGCGTTATAGCGGATTTCCGCTTCGTAAAAGCCCTCCAACTGCAAGTTGAGATCCGTGTTGGTGACCTTGTCGGCCATGGAGTTGGCGTTGTACTCCCCCTTGGGATCATAGGTACCCTTGGCCATCTGGCTCAGATCCCCGGTCCCGGGCACGCCCACTTCCAGGTTCTGCGTCAGCACATTCGCACCCAAGGCCACGCCGTCCTCGGAATAGTCCATGTCCTCCATCTCCAGCGTATTGTACCCGGCCCAAATCATGGCACGGAACACGGAGGGATCTTCGCTAGGGGTGATAATCATTTTGAACACGGATGTGTCCACCGGACCGCTCAGATCATCCAGCCGTCCGGTCAGTACCTTGAGAATGTTACTATCGCCCACTCCGCCAAAGTCAACGTCATTCACTCCACTGGAGTCCTTCATCGTCAGCAGAATACCGGTGACGCGCTCATCCTCTGTCACCTTGGGCACTCGGGTCAGATCAACGACCCGGAAGGGCATTATTTTCTCTTGCAGCAGGCTGCCGTTCAGGCTCAGCTGCGTTTTCATACCTACATCCTTGCCGTCGGCGATCCATCCAGAGGTGGTCATGGTGGCCTCTGTGAGGGTCAGATCGTTTTCCGCTACAGGGATGGATGAGAAGGGATACTGTTTGGTACTGCTGCTCTGGGCGGCAGGAAGTACGCCGTATTCGTCCGCCATCTTGAGACTGTAATTCTTCGCGTTGGCAATCTTCTCGCCCCAGAGGAACATGGTGGTGTGCAGGGTTGCTGTTTTAAAGCTGCTGTTAGGGCCAATCTTCCCAGTCGAGCTGCGAACATCCACCTTCTGACCGTTGGCAAGACCGTAATCAACGCTTTGCGCCACAATGAAGGGTTTGTTTTCCTCCCCCTCCGGCACGCGCTCCAGAGAGACAACGCCCTCTGCGGTGCGCATTACATCGTCCACGCCCAGCTTGCCGTTGACGGTCAGCAGCAGCGGATAGTACTTGTTGCCGTCAATTGCGCTGATCTCCAGAATGTACTCCAGCTGATCCAGAGCGGAAAGCACCGTAGTGTTGCGCTCGCCCTTTTCGGCCGACCAGAACTGGGTGGAATCCAGATAGACGGTTATATTTCCCGCCGCATCCGTGGTATAGGTGTCGCCGGTGATGCCGCTGACAAGTGCTCCTGCCCTGGAGCCCAGCAGAGCTGTCTCGCAGTAGCCTCCGTTTTTATAAACGCCGCCGCGAACGGTTAACGTTTTGTTCGCCAAAGGATCGCCGTCCGGTGTGATGAGCGTCACAGATGCCCGGGCGACTCGCCGAAGGCTGAAGGTATTCAAGGGATAAAGCTGCAGTTTTGTAGCATCCCGTTCGCCGGAACGCAGATTTTCTTTATAGATGGTGCCCAGATAAATATCCGCGCCGGAGCCGGACCGCAGAGACACCTCACTGGCGATTCCGTTGGGTTCGTAAAGCGCCAGCACGCCTTCACTGTTGGTCGTGACCGTTTTGGGCACACCTTTGCCGTCGGTGTATTGCAGCGTAGTTTCCGCTGCAGGCGTCAGCTGGAAGAGATAGAACTTATTTTGCAGCGTTTTCGCTGTCACCTGTACGGCGGCACGCATGCCCGTGGCGGCATGGGTAGCCGTGACGGTTGCGGTGCCGTTGGCCAAGCCGGACAGTGCCATTTTGGTTTCGGGAAGGTAGGAATCAAAGGAGAAGTTTCTGATGTCCTCATACAGTCCGCCCTGCTTGTAGTTGACGGAAATGGCATTGTTGTTGCTGGAGAGCCACCGGATGCCGTCTTTAAAGGAGTTCCATCCGTACTCGTCATAGTTGATGCCTATGTACTCGATCAGCCCCAACTCCTGGCGCAGCTGCAAAATTTCAGCTGTATCGGTGGGCAGGCTGCCGCTGACCTTGGAGGTATTGTCCATGGTCAACTTAGAAATCGTGTCTCCTTTGTCATCCTGCACCTTCAGTGCGTCGGCATCGTAGACATACAGGGGGAAGGAGTCGGTGCTGGGAGATTCCTCACCAGGGTTCTTCACGCTCAAAACCACTTGATAGGTGTCCTTCAGATTGCCGTCTTTCACACTCTGTAATGACAGGGGGATGCTTCCGGAGGTACCGGATAGGCGCTCACGGGCCACCTCTTGGGTGGTGTTGTCCTCTGTGACCCGGGTAATGGTCAGCGTGGCCGATTGAGAGGCCCCGACAGTGGCGTTTTCCACCGACCATTTGATATTGACGGGGTCGTCGGTATCCTTGAGGTAAATGCTCTGGGGCGGTGTCAGCCTGGCTGTGGCAGGCGGTGCCTGCACGATGATCCAGGCAAGTGCCGACAGGCGGACGCCCTCACCCTCGGCGTTGGGGTGCGGCATGGAGACCAATACCGTGTAGGCAGGGGTATTGCCGTTGGAGAGCTTGGAGAGCACATTCTCCTCGATCCGCACGCTGTTTTTATCCTTGCCGGCGGTATAAGTCGCAACGGGCTTGAGCCCGCTCAGCGCCGCCTCATTCGCGTAGTTGCCCTCATACAGGTCAATCCTGTAATTGAACTCTTTGTCCGGTGCCATCAGCGCGGCGTTGGAGCTCCACAGCACGGTGGCGGGCTGATTTACCCGCGTCACGATGGACGCGCCGCCGGGAATCACCAGTGCCAGGGAATCGCCTGCCGTCACGGTATAGGGCTTTGACTCGCCCGTCACATCATCGGCAGTGTCCTCAGTCCCGTTGTCCGCCGTAAAGGTAAAGGTGACGGCTCCCACCTTGGTTCCTGTGGTGGCAACAACGCCGGTATCCTCGTTGATGGTGGCAATGAGCGTGTCACTGCTGCTCCATTTGCCGGTGGTGTAGCTGGCCGTCTCACCGCCTGCCCCCAAAACCTCTGCCTGAAGCGTGGGGCGGGTGGTTTTGCCGAGGAAAATCGTATAGTCGTCGGCATTCGCTTCCGGGACGATGGTCACCGTGTGCGCGGAAACTTTCTTTGTCACCGTGAACTGCCGGGTCAGGGGAAGAACATTCACCCAGTTAGGCGCGTCTTTCGTGCCCTCGTTGGCCTGCAGCGTCACCGTGTAGGTGCGGTCGAAAGCAGAGGGTGCGATTGCATAGTCGCTAATGGTGAAGGCTTCGTTCTCTGTGTCCAGATAGACCTGCAGATGGATTGGTTCAACCGCGGAGTCGTCCCTCAGCTCGAGGCGGAAAGGGGCTTCCTTCGGCTCTGTGCCTTCCGGGGTGTGATAATTGCTGTATACGGTCTTGTAGGCCTGCGCCATGTTGGCCTGCATCGTGAACGATGCCTTGCCGTTGGCGTAGTCGGCGGTCAGTGCGGTGGGGGCGTTGCGCATCAAGACGCTCTTCAGCTTGGCGCCGGCAATCGAGTTGCTTTGATAGAGTGTGGTATCCAGCATATTGTCGAAAACATCTTTCACACCGGTCATATCATTGACGGTGACCGTGGTGGCATCCGTATCCTGCACTGGGTACCAGAGCATTGCCGTGACACCGTAGTTGTTCATGGAGAGCTCAGCGGCGGTATACTCTTTGCCATTGATGGCCACGCGGGCGTTTCTAAGATCCACGAACTCATTAAAGGTAACTGTGATGGGCACGTGCTGTCCGCTGGCATAGGTTCCCGCCGGGGCCGTGACGCTTTGAATGATGGGGGCGTCCGAGTCCAACAGCTTGGCGGTGGCGTTGCTGGTCTCGGCGGAGGTGGTGGAATTTAGGATATCTCTATTTACATTCTTCAGATACAGTTCGAAGGGTAGCCAGTACTGCTGATCCCCTCTGTTTTGAGTGGTAGACTGCAGGGAGATGTTGACCGTTTCGCCCTTGTTAATCGTACAGTCCTCCGGTTTCTTTCCGCCGCCGCTGATCTTCAGAGGTGTTCCATTGAACTTGTACTCCGTCAGACAGAACGGGGCATAGGGTCGTGTGGCGCTATTGCCATACGGCGCAGGGCCAGTATAGGCTTCTACGTCGGTATCCCAGCTAAACTTGATGCTGGCGTCGATTTGGTATGGTTGATAAAATGGGGAGGAGCCGCTGGGACGCACCGAATTGCGGGCACCCTCCAGAATTCTGATGGTATCGCTTAGCGCAACGAAGTCCGGATTGTCGGCACTGCCGCCAGTGTATCCTTCTGCCAGCAAAGGAATAAACAAATCATCATATAATACGTCTGTATTTTTGACTTCTTCAACATAGCCCGGCGCGGTCATTGATGTTTTTATTGCGGGGGCGTCAACCGTCTTTATTAGCTTGAGTTGACAGTGGTCGGCATAGCTGGCGCCGTCATAGAACACCAGATTTTCCGCATCGTAAAATTCGATCATCCCCAGCAGGTCGCCATAGGAATAAGAATTCTCGAGCCAGGCTGGGTTCCCTCCTTTGGTTGTAACCTTGACAGTGATTTTACAACCACCTAAACTGGGATTCGGGACGTCATACGCATAGGTCAGCTTGTAGGACCCGTCGCTTTGCTCGACCCCACTCGTCCCGCCTATCGAGACCTCCACACCGGTGATATACTCGCTGAGCTGGCCTTTTTGAATGCGGTAGGAAAAGCCGACCGGTTTTCCGCTGTATACAGTAAAAGTCCCGGAGCTCCAAGTGTTGTTTGCGAGATTCTCCAGCGTTTGGCTCATCATGCCGCTCATATCCACCGTCTCAACGCCCGCAGGCGCTGTGGCAGAGGCGGAATACTGCAAACTGATGCCCTGCAGCTCCATCTGCTCCATCAGGCTGTTGAGATTCTCCAGTGCTTCCCCGGTAAACTCCCTGCCGGAGAAATAGGTGTCCTTGATCCGCTGCAGCTCCTGTTCGATTTGGATCATGGTCTTCAAATCGCCCAGCGCCACCGGAGTCCCATCCACGTCGGCTATACGGGTGAGATCCGTGGCGGGATTTTCCAGCAGCTCCATGACAGCCGCCAGTGTCAACACCTGGCCGTCCAGCGTGATGGTTTGATCCACCTTGAAATTGCCGTCTTCATCCAGCAGCCCCAAAGCGTTCAGCATGGAAAGCACCTGGTCGCTGCTACCGCCAGTCAGGGCGGAGAGCTGCTCCAAAATCGCCTGATTTTCCTCGGGTGTGTTGCCCAGCGAATCGCTCACTGATGCAATCGCAGTTGTCGGCAGCATGGTCAGCACCATGCTGCATATAAGCAAGATACTGAGTATTCGTTTTTTCATTGGCTTTTCTCCTCCTGTTCGTGTCGGTTCGGTTTGTCCGCCCCGCCTTTTTTCTGGTTTTCTCTGTTTCTGAGCCGGAAGCACAGCGCGGTGATCGCTGCCGCCGCTGCAAAGGAGACGACGGCCACCAGCACATAGCCGCCCGCGTCCTCCCGCAGCAGCATCGCGCCGAACACGCCCCATGCTTCCGGTTGCCCCGGCCCGACGACCGTGCCCGCTGTCTGCATCAGCGCCGCGAACAGCAGCATACACGCGAACGCAAACACCACAACGATAGCGGAACCTGTTTCGCCGGAGAAGAGAACGATTGCGCACGGCACGAGGAGCATTGCCATGATTTCGATGAAGTCGCGGAAGGTGCTCATTGGATGCTCTGATTGGCTCAGGCGCTGCGCCAGCATCAGAATCATTGCCAGTTTGATGAACTCGGACGGCTGAATCGTCATGTCCCAGATGATGTCCAGCCATGCCTTCACGCCCTCAGCGCGGTTGAAAACCCACACGACAAGTACCAGCACGGTTGTGCCGATGTACATGGCGCGCGTGAAGCGGCGAATCAGGTGGTAGGGGCAGAGGATAATCAGCGTCATGACCAGTGGCGCAAGCACCAGCACGAAGAAGCACTGGCGGAGCGTCGAGGAGGATTCCAAGATGTGTTCCAAGAGGTTCGTGGCGGTGGAGCTGATGGAGTACGTTGCCACACAGACGGCGTAGATGCCAAAGAAGCACATCGCAAACACCATCAGAATTAGCGGCACATCCACATGCGCGCGCGAACGGCGGCTGGCATTAGCGAACATGCTTCTCATCTCCTTTTTTGCGGCGCTGGAACAGGCGCTGGAAGAGTGTACGCTTCTGCCCGTATTCCGGCAGCGGCACGTCCTCGTCCGTCGTCATGCGCAGGGCGATGCGGGCAATGGCATTACGCCCCTCG
>OHNI01000703.1_pt1 | contig 10344 bp, 7 predicted proteins | sample 1569501 | NCBI WGS metagenome assembly OHNI01 (sample SAMEA3879542, study PRJEB24766) | human gut metagenome | biome: human-associated habitat; feature: feces | place: USA | collected 1985/1987
GAAATTTGCGCGTGGCTGCGGCAGGACGGGTTCTCGGCGCAAACCGATATTTGCGGCAGAGGGCTTAAAGCACAGATGAAATACGCAAACAAAATCGGTGCTCTCTACACCGTGGTTCTCGGCGAAAACGAGCTGTCCTCGGGAAATGTCAAGCTTAAAAATATGGCTGACGGCACGGAGGAGGAGACCACGCTCAAGGACTTCACCGATAATTTCCAATCGATAGTAATTCGCCAGGCAATGGCGGGCTTCGACACCGAAGGCATTGATATTAAAGATATTTTAGGGGGAAACGCATAATGGAAACTCTTGAGGGACTTAAACGCACCGACTACTGCGGCACACTCACCGCAAAGGACGTCGGAAGAACCGTCACGCTCTGCGGCTGGGTTCAGCGTCAGCGTGACCTCGGCTCACTCATATTTATAGATTTGCGCGACAGAACGGGCATAGTTCAGCTCGCATTTGACGAAAACACCGACAAGGCCGTGTTTGATAAGGCCTTTTCCGCGAGAAGCGAATATGTTCTCGCAGCCGTCGGCACGGTAAGAGAGCGTTCCGCAAAAAACACCGAGATTGCCACAGGCGAAATCGAGGTTGAGGTAACTGAGCTTCGGATTCTCGGCAAGAGCGAAACTCCTCCGTTTGAGATAGTTCCGAACTGCCAGACCGCCGAAACTACAAGGCTTAAATACCGCTATCTTGACCTTCGCAGACCCGATTTACAGAAAAACATACTGCTTAGACATAAAATAACTAAAATAACGCGTGACTATTTTGACGAGAACGGCTTTATCGAAATTGAAACGCCGATGCTTATCCGTTCCACACCCGAGGGCGCACGCGACTTTCTTGTACCGTCAAGAATTCACAACGGCAGCTTCTATGCATTGCCGCAATCGCCGCAGCTTTACAAGCAGCTCTCCATGGTTGCCGGCTTTGACAGATATATGCAGATAGCGCGCTGCTTCCGCGACGAGGACCTGCGCGCCGACCGCCAGCCCGAATTCACGCAGATCGACTGCGAAATGTCGTTCGTCGAGCAGGAGGACGTGCTCGAAATCTTCGAGCGCTGGGCCAAGCACATGTTCCGCGAAGTGATGGGCATCGAACTTACGGAGCCGCTGCGCCGCATGCCCTGGATCGAAGCGATGGAGAAATACGGCTCGGACAAACCCGACCTGCGCTTCGGTATGGAGTTCGCCGATCTGACGGACCTGGCCCAAGGTCACGGCTTCGCGGTTTTCGACGACGCGGAGTACGTCACCGGCTTCGCCGCGACGGGCTGCGCCGGCTACACCCGCAAACAGATCGACGCCCTCACGGAGTTCGTCAAACGCCAGCAGATCGGTGCCAAGGGACTCGTCTGGATCCGCGTCGAAGCGGACGGCAACGTCAAGTCGTCCGTCGATAAATTCTACTCGCCCGAGCAGGTGCGGGCGATGGCCGAACGCGCGGGCGCAAAAGCCGGCGACCTGGTGCTAATCCTCTGCGGCAAGAAATTCAAGACCCTCACCCAGCTCTGCGCCCTGCGTCTGGAGGTCGCTCAGCAGCTGGGCCTGCGCGACCCGAAGAAGTTCGCTCCGCTGTGGGTCATCGACTTCCCGCTGTTCGAGTGGGACGACGAGACCCAGCGTTACTACGCCGTGCACCATCCGTTCACCTCGCCCAAGCTCGAAGACGTACAATACCTGGACAGCGACCCCGGTCGCGTGCGGGCCAACGCCTACGACTTCGTCTGCAACGGCACCGAGATCGGCGGCGGCTCGATCCGTATCCACGACTCGAAACTGCAGGCCAAGATGTTCGAGTTGCTGGGCTTCACGGCGGAACAAGCGCAGGAGCGTTTCGGCTTCCTGATGAACGCCTTCAAGTACGGCGCACCCCCTCACGGCGGACTGGCCTTCGGTTTCGACCGGCTCTGCTCGCTCTTCGGCGGTTCGGAGTCGATCCGCGACTACATCGCCTTCCCGAAAAACAACAACGGCCGCGACATGATGCTCGACGCACCGGGCTATATCGACCAGGCGCAGCTCGACGAGTTACACATTCAATTGGTAAAACCGGAAGAATAAACCAAAACAAGATCTCGTATGGCCTCTGTAAGATCGCTTCGGCGGCTGCTCAGGTTCTGCATGATCCTTTTAGCATGCAGTTTGGCAATGCTCATCACCGTCTATACATGCGGTACTGCGGCCACGGGCGACAAAGTCCGCGCCTGGGTCACGGTGCTGCTGCTTCTGGCGCTGATGGGAAACAGCTATCGCTCGATGCGCCGCAAGGAGCGCGAACGGCAGGACAAACTGCGCAAATAGCTCCTTTAGCCAGACAGTTACACGGAATTCAAGGCTTCTCCGAAGAACAACGATGGCTGCAACATAATGCTCGATGCACCGGATTAGAGCGATCTTTCGCCGTTCGACAAACTGTATCCGGAATTGAAAAACCGGAGATATTAAAGCTTCAAGTATCGCCAATACAAGAAAGAGTATCCTGAACAGAAGGATACTCTTTCTTCATACCAACTGAAATGATTACACCAGGGAAGCGATCGCACTCACCAAGATAATCAAAACGATCAACGCGATACACGATATGACAAGCCCGGCGATCGCCAAGCCGCGGGGAGTTCTGAAAATTCCCACGAATGAAAAAATCAAACCCAAGGCCCACAATACCCAGCCGAGCCCCGGAACCCAGTTGAAAATCAAACCCAACAAGGCCAGAATAAAACCGGCGGTTCCCAGTCCGTTCGTGCTTCTCCGCTCCTGCTGATTGATAATGATCGTCTGCCCTTCGACCTGATGTCTGCCGACTTCATTTCCATTCTGCTTCGTAATATTATCCATAAAATTTAAGATTGTATCGTCCGTCCCCCGACGACTGGTAATAAAAAGAAAAGCGTGGCACCGAAGCCCATTTCAGAATCACAGGTCGTAGGAGTACCTTTTGGCGTGAAATAAGCGACAGCCCCACGCCTATATCCGCAGAATACGGATACGACGCGAGAAGATGTCTGCCTATTCTCCGCCAAAATGAATTTCCTACGTTCACGATTCGGGAACAGACTTACACTTTTCCGTGTGTATCAATATGTACGGCAAATATAGCGATCCTTTTCGAAATATACAATAGCGCATCGCGTCGGGAACTGCGACCGCAGAACAAGCGTGAAGCACGACGTAGAAACGAAATCCGGCCAGGACACGATCTCCCCGCTGCGAATCCCCGAACCGGACGGCAGCGGTTCTACGCATCCGCTCTTTCGGACCGCATTCAGTCCGGCCGTTGCCGAAAACAAAAATTTTCAGTACATTTGAGCGACAAAAAAATGCTTTCCATGTCCATTCCCCTCGCCGAACGACTGCGTCCCCGTACGCTCGATGAATATATCGGACAGGCCCACTTGGTCGGGCAGAACGGCGTATTCCGCAAGTTCCTCGAAACGGGCAATGTCCCCTCGTTCATCCTCTGGGGTCCGCCGGGCGTGGGAAAGACTACGCTGGCCAAGATCGTTGCCACGACTCTCAAACGCCCGTTCTACACCCTGTCGGCCGTCACGTCGGGCGTCAAGGAGGTGCGCGAGGTGTTGGAATCGGCCCGCAAGCAGAAATTCTTCGACTCCAAACCGCCAATCCTGTTCATCGACGAAATCCACCGCTTCAACAAGTCGCAGCAGGACTCGCTGCTGGGTGCTGTCGAGCAGGGCGTGGTGACGCTGATCGGAGCTACGACCGAAAATCCCTCGTTCGAGGTGATCTCACCGCTGTTGAGCCGCTGCCAAGTCTATATCCTCCAGCCGATGACCGACGGGGAACTGCAAACCCTTTTAGACCGGGCCCTGGCCACCGATCCGGAACTCAAGACCCGGGAGATCGAGGTGCAGGAAACCGAAGCGCTGTTCCGTTTCTCGGGCGGCGACGCCCGCAAGCTGCTCAACATTCTGGACATCATTACGGGTGCCGCAGACGGCAAAGTAACGATCACTAACCAATACGTCACCGACTGTCTGCAACAGAACATCGCCCTCTACGACAAGAACGGCGAACAGCACTACGACGTGATCTCGGCCTTCATCAAATCGGTGCGGGGCAGCGATCCCAACGCAGCGATCTACTACCTGGCCCGCATGCTGGCCGGAGGCGAGGAGCCGCGCTTCATCGCCCGCCGGCTGGTGATCCTGGCCTCGGAAGACATCGGCCTGGCCAATCCCAACGCCCTGCTGCTGGCCAACGCCTGTTTCGACACGGTACACAAGATCGGCATGCCCGAAGCCCGCATCACGCTGGCCGAAACCACGATCTACCTGGCCACCTCGCCCAAGAGCAATTCGGCCTACATGGCCATCAACCAGGCGCTCTCCTTCGTCGAACACGATACGACCAACCGCCCGGTACCCCTGCACCTGCGCAACGCTCCGACCAAGCTGATGGATCAGGCAGGATACGGCAAAGGCTATAAATACGCCCACGACTACGGCGGATTCGCCGAGCTGGAGTTCATGCCCGAAACGCTCAAAGGCAAGAAATTCTACGAGCCGAACACCCGCAACGCCGCCGAGGCGAAGATCGCCGCATGCATCCGGGATCTGTGGAAGGACAAATATAAATAACAGCCGGAGACACAACGCCTTCCGGCATTCCTGAAGCCGACTGCCGGACAGCCCCGGAAATACGATCGGACAACATCCCGTACTTCGTCCCGGCGAACGGCAGCGACACAATACTTTGATTCCGAATGAAAATGAAACAGAGTGGTAAAATCACAATAATATTGGTATTAACTATATTGTTGGTGGGATTTATAGTCTTTAAATGTTATTTGACTTGTAAATATGATAAGTTGATGAGCCGAATAATATCAGACAATCAATTGACGGCAACATACCAACAACTTCCTATGGTGTACTATGATACAGTCGGTTATTTCCCCGAATCAATGGATGACGCGGTTGCTTTCGTCCAAAAAACCTATTGGCCAGATATGAAAGAAGAGGATTTAAGAGCACAACAACTATTGACCGATCCTCTTGCAAAAAACAAGGAAGAATTACAATATTTTCCTCTTTATGACTATCGTACAAAACGTCCTGTTTCTTTTCTCTTTTTGAGTGCGGGTATCGATGGAAAAATAGATAATAAATTGTCACATAATGATACATTATATGTTCATAATTGGTGGGCAGACCTCAATGTTTACAATTATGAGGAGGCAATTCTGTTAGAAAATTGGAATAAAAATGCACGTGAGTGTTGGGCACTGTCAAATACACCCAAAGATGTACAGCTTCCACCGCAACCTCGAGTACATGGTATTCGTTTCATTGATTATTTTTGTGGAAATAAAGACTGGATTGTACAATTAGGGCCTATTTAGTTTCCAACGTACTAAAAGCACGGAAGAAAACAAATCGCAGCGAGGAACAGTCTGACGATAAAAGATATATCTCCTACCCGGCAAGAGAGAGAGAGAAAGAAGACAAACCGCATAGCATAACGAAGCAAAACTGTTCCCGAAACTTACCGGTATCATAAAACAAACACAGACCTCCCATGAAACGCATAGGACTCATATCCGACACCCACGGTACGTTCGACCAAACGCTCAAAACATTCCTCAAGGACGTGGACGAAATCTGGCACGCCGGGGACATCGGCTCTCCGGAGGTCGCCGACCAGATCGCGGCGTTCAAACCCCTGCGGGCCGTCTATGGCAATATCGACGGAGGTATCATGCGACGCACCTACCGCGAATTTCTCTCCTTCGAGTGCGAAGGGGTGAGCGTCCTGATGACCCACATCGGCGGCTATCCCCGCCACTACACCCCGCAGGCCGTAGCGCGGATCCAATCGCTGCGCCCGAAAATCTTCATCGCGGGGCACTCCCACATTCTCAAGGTCATCTACGACCCCGTTTACGACCTGCTTCACCTCAACCCCGGCGCTGCCGGCTGCTACGGTTTCCACAAGGTGCGCAGCGCCCTGCGCTTCACCATCGACGGCACCGACATCCGCGACATGGAAATCGGCGAATGGCCTCGTCCCGGCGCTTGATAAAGGGACGAAATCGTTCAATATGCAATATTTTTATTTAACATAATATTACCTGGGATTTCTTCGTTATAAGTCTGTAATTTCAACAGGACAAAACGTACATTTTCGACAAGCGAGGAGAGAGCGACCGCGTTCGCTTTTCCGAACACGGAAAACTAAAAAAGGAATCCAAGATGCAAGCTAAAATCTCAAAAACGCTCGAGGCCATCATCGCCCGTACGGCATTCGAAACCTCGAAACGCGCTATTACCCACTCACTCAAGGATTTTCTCACCCTTGAGATTCTGCGGGAAGAAGGGTCCTTAGCGCATCAGATACTCACCTCCCGCCTCAAGGACTGGGAGATTCACCAAATATGCCTTCGCATCGAAAGCGAGATTCGGTCGGTATCGGCACCCGATTCATCGAGGCAGAATCCCGAAGAATTTTTCCCTTTATACACCAGAGAATTACAACGATTGTTCGCCCCGATGCACCATGTTTCGACGGCACACGCACTGCTGCACATCGTGAGCGACCCGCACACGATCACTTCGCAGGTGCTGGCCATGTACCATTTCGATGCACAGGCGATAGCGACCGAACTGCAAAAGATGACCCTGGAGGCCGATCAAACGACGCCTCCGGATACCAATTTTCGGCCGACACCCGAACTACGGTTCATCGGCCTGCGCGAACCTGTCCGGGACACTCCTCCTGCGGAACCTGCCTTGTTGGACAAATTCGGCACCGACCTTACGTACGAAGCTCGCAGAGGCCGCATCGATCCCGTCGTAGGACGCGAGCGGGAGATGGAACGCATCGTGCAGATCCTCTCGCGCCGCAAGAAGAACAACCCGATCCTGATCGGCGAAGCCGGCGTGGGCAAGAGCGCCATCGTCGAAGGGCTGGCCCTGCGGATGGCAGCGGACGAAGTTCCCGCCACCATCCGCGGCAAACGGCTCTATTCGCTCGACGTATCGTCGCTCCTGGCCGGGACCAAATACAGAGGTGAGTTCGAAGAACGGATGCAGCGACTTCTCGAAGAATTGCGCAGGAAGCAGGACTCGATCCTCTTCATCGACGAAATACACACCATCGCGGGCGCAGGTTCGACCCAGGGAAGCCTCGACACGGCCAACATTCTCAAACCCGCCCTGGCGCGGGGCGAATTGCAGGTCATCGGAGCCACGACGCTGGACGAATATCGCGAAGATATCGAGAGCGATCCCGCGCTGGAACGCCGCTTTCAGAAAATCCTCGTCGAACCCGCTTCGGAAGAGGAAACCCTGCAAATCCTGCACAACATCGCACCCCATTACGAACGGCACCACGGAGTGCGCTACTCGGACGAAGCATTGCGGGCCTGCGTCGCCCTGACCGGGCGCTACATTACCGACCGCAACTTTCCGGACAAGGCGATCGACGTGCTGGACGAAGCCGGGGCACGTATTCACCTGCAGGACAAAGGCAAAACCGAAAAACCGTCCCGAAAAACCGCATCCCGCGAACCGGTCGGCGCCGCAGCAGGAGCCAAAACGCCCAAAAACCGCTCCCGCAAAACGGCGGCAGCGGACACGACGACTGTCGGTGGCGCCGTATGGACTCTTCCGTCCGATCCCGGCCCGCCCGAAATCCGGGCCGAGCATATCGAGCAGGTTATTACCTCCATGACGGGAATCCCAGCCGAACGGCTCTCGGGCAGCGAAAGCGAACGTCTGCGCGGCCTTGCGGACTATCTTTCGGCCCGCGTCATCGGCCAATGCGAAGCCGTCGAAAAGATTTCGCGGTCGATCCAACGCTCCCGGGCGGGACTCAAGGACGAAGGGCGTCCGATCGGCGTCTTCATGTTCGTCGGACCGACGGGCGTGGGCAAAACCCTGCTGGCGAAAGAGCTCTCCAAATGGCTCTTCGACGAGAACAAGGGACTCATCCGTATCGACATGAGCGAATACAGCGAAAAACACAACGTCGCACGGTTGATCGGCTCCCCGCCGGGATATGTCGGCTACGGCGAAGGCGGACAGCTCACCGAAGCGGTACGCCGCCATCCCTATTCGGTCGTCCTGTTCGACGAAATCGAGAAAGCCCACCCCGAAGTCTTCAACACCCTGTTGCAGATCTTCGACGAGGGACACCTCACCGACGGTTCGGGGCGCAAGGTCGATTTCCGAAATACGGTAATCATTCTCACCTCCAACGTCGGATCGCGGGCCGCGGCAATACGCTCCACGCAGGTCGGGTACAGCACCTGTTCGAAATCGGACACCCAGCAGAAAGCCCCGCAGTCGGAATACCGCCGGGCGCTGGAAGAAACCTTCGCACCGGAGTTCCTGAACCGCATCGACGACATCGTCATCTTCCGCACGCTCGACCTCTCGGACGTGGAGCGGATCATCGACCTGGAACTCAAGGGGCTGCTCTCCCGTACCGACCGACTCGGCTACAAGGTCGAAATCACCGACGAGGCGAAGCGGACCCTTGCCGCCATCGGCTACCAGCGCAAATACGGCGTCCGCGCCCTGCGCCGCACGCTGCTCGAACGCATCGAGGAACCTCTCTCGGGACTGATTATCGACGGCAAACTGCACAGCGGGGAGCGGGTGATCGTGGAACCCGACGGCGAAAAGGAGGTGATTCTCCGGGTCGCCTAACATAAATCAGAACCAGTGGCGGACGGTTTTCGAATCCCGGCCGAAGCAAGTATCGGCCGGGATTTTCACGCCTCACCCACTCCTTCGACTAAGCGGTTTTCCAGAACCGACAACAACCCCGGCCCGACATACGGAATAACCCCGAACAGTCCTCCCGGCAACGAGGCATTTGCATCGAAACCGGGAACAGCTCCATATATGTCCGTCCCGCATGCTTTCGACATCTGCCTGCAAAATCGGCCCCGACACCCGGTCGAAAGGTCCGGACATCAGACTCCGTTCCCCCTTCGAAACGGATGCGAAAGAGGGATAATCGATTATTTTCGTACCTTTGTCGTCTGATTCAAGAAATATATGTACCGTTTTTCAACCTACAAACGACAATACAAAGCCAATCTGAAACTGGCCCTGCCCGTCGTGATGACCCAGTTGGGGCAGATCCTCGTACAGGTCGCCGACAACGTCATGGTCGGCCGTTACGGAGGCGACGACCCCACGCCGCTGGCCGCCACTTCGTTCGGCGGCTCGGTCTTCTTCATCCTCTTCATCGCCGGCGTCGGCATCGCACTGGGCCTCACGCCCCTGATCGGCGAACTCTACGCCCAGGGCGACCGTTGCAAATCGTCGCAATACCTGCAAAACGGCCTGATGTTCTATACTCTGTTGGGATTTCTGGTCTGCGGGCTCCAACTGGCCGTCATCCCTTTGATGTACCACATGGGACAGCCCGTCGAAGTGGTCGATATGGCCATACCGTATTACAAGTTGCTGGCTTACAGCATGCCGTTCATCATGCTCTTCTTCACCTTCAAGCAATTCCTCGAAGGCGTCGGAAACACCCGGGTCGAAATGGTCGTGGTGATTCTCTGCAACCTGATGAACGTCGGCTTGAACTGGATTTTCATCTACGGCCACCTCGGATTCGAAGAACTGGGCGCCACAGGTGCGGGGCTCGGCACCCTCGGATCGCGCATCGCCATGCCGATCATGATTATCGGCTATTTCTACAAAAAACAGAAATACCGCGCCTATCTTCAGGGATTCTCGCCCCGCAACTATTCGGTCAAAACGATCCGCACATTGCTGCGTATGGGCCTTCCGATCTCCCTGCAGATGTTTCTCGAAGCCTCGGCCTTCGTCGGCACCAGTATCATGATGGGCTGGCTGAGCAAAACGGCCATCAGCGCCAACCAGATCGCCATGACCTTGGGCAACTGCGCCTTCATGATCGTGACTTCGATCGGTGCCGCCACGACCATCCGCATCTCCCACTGCTACGGCGCCCGCAGCTTGAAGGAGCTGACTCTGGCGGCAAAGGCCTCCTACCACCTGGTCATCGCCTGGAACCTCTTCGCCGCCATCACGTTCATCTCGCTCTGCAACGTCATCCCGACTTTCTTCACCACCAACGCCGAAGTGATCGACCTGGCCTCGAAGCTGATCCTGCTGATCGCCGTTTACCAGTTGGCGGACGGCATCCAGAACGTTTCGGTAGGCATTCTGCGGGGTATTCAGGACGTGAAGATCATCATGCCGATCGCTTTCCTCTCGTACATCGTCTTCAACCTGCCGGTGGGTTACCTGTTGGGCTTTACATTGGGAATGGGCGCACAGGGGCTGATTCTGGGCTTCACCGTCGGTCTTACGACGGCCGCCGT
>OHNI01000731.1_pt1 | contig 10053 bp, 9 predicted proteins | sample 1569501 | NCBI WGS metagenome assembly OHNI01 (sample SAMEA3879542, study PRJEB24766) | human gut metagenome | biome: human-associated habitat; feature: feces | place: USA | collected 1985/1987
TGAAACAGAATCGTTGTTTCTAGACATCAAATGTTCTGATATAAAGTCTAAATGGTATGGTGAATCTGAGTCGAAAGTTAAGTCGATTTTTGAAAAAGCACGCAAGGCAAAAAGAGCTATAATATTTTTTGATGAGTTTGAGGCAATAGGAGCAAAAAGAACAGAGGATTGCACTAGTGGAAATAACGACCTTGTACCGCAAATTTTAGTAGAAATGCAAGGATATGGTTCAAATTCTGCAACATCAACGGTGCTCGTGATTGCCGCAACCAATAAACCGTGGGCTATTGATAGTGCATTTTTGAGACCAGGACGGTTTGATGAAAAAATTTATATACCGTTGCCAGATTTTGAAGCAAGGAAAAAGATGTTTGAAATCAAGCTACATTCTATTCCGCAAAAAGGATTGGACTATGACTATCTTGCGCAAATAACGGATGGTTTTAATGGCGCTGATATTGGAGCGTTTTGTGACAAGCTAAAAATGATTGTCATAAACAGGAGTATAGAAACAAATGAGGAATACCCGATTGAAATGAGTGATGTTGAGGTTGTCAAAGATATAATAAAATCAAGCGTCTCTCAAGATGATGTCGAGTTGCTATTAGAGTTCCAGCAACAATATGGTTGATGTCAAATTTGGGAACACTAAACTCAAGAGGTTCAATGGTAAAAAATCAAACGGAGTGACTATATGTCACTCCGTTTGCGTGTTCTATGTGAGTTTTTCGGTTACTCGTTCATAATCAAAAAATATTCCGTCAGGCGTTCGGGGGTGTCGGCAAAGGACGTTTCGTCCCAGTATTCCACAAGCAAAACAAAGTTTTCGATTATCGAATTGACTTTCAAGGACTTGGGTAGGTTTTTGCCCGTTACGAAATTGTTTTCGACGCAGGCGGTTGCAAACTCGGCAAGTTCGCCGCGCAGGAAGTTGAGGAAAGTGTCCTTGCTTTGCGAAAGCAAAATGGCGTGAACAAGCGTTTTTTCGTCGTGCAAATGATAAAAAATGTGCGTGATGAAGTGCTTGTAATCGAATATGGAGGATTTTGAAAAATCGTGGCTTTTTTCCTCTGCAAGCGAGTGGGAAAAGACGTGTCCGAATATGGTCGAACATATGGATTTGAGCAATTCCTCTTTCGTTTTGTAATGTGCGTAAAACGTGCTTCTTGCAACACCGCTTTTGTCCAAAACGTCTTGAATTCGCACGTCCGCGTACGCTTTTTCAAGCAAAACTTCGGCAAACGCATTGTAAATTTTTTCGGTTGTGGCATTGATTTTTTTGTGCATAAAACCCTCTGTTATGATTTACTTTTTTTCATTATATCAAACACTATGTTCGCGCGTCAATACATAATGTATGAATTTTTGCCATTAACAAAACAATATGTTTGAATTTGTTTTATTTTTATAATTTTAACCGTACAAACGAGTGCGTTTTAGCTTGATTAGACGTCATTCGAATGGTATAATCTAAGCATGGACGAAAACGTGATCGAAGTCATCGATTTGAGCGTGTACGCATGCTTTTTGCGCTCCACCGAAAAGATTGTGGGCGACGTTTCCTTTTGCCTCAAAAGCGGGGAGCGGCTTGCGATAGTCGGCGAGTCGGGAAGCGGAAAATCCATGATAGTCAACGCTCTCACCTCGTCGCTTGCGGACAACTGTTTTGCGAGTGGACAAATGCTGTTCAACGGTGAGGACGTGCTCAAAAATCAAAAGCAAGCAAGGGCACTTTTGGGCAAACAAATCGTATTTGTTCCGCAAGGCGGAGCGGAGTCGCTCAACCCGTCGTTGAAAATAAAAACTCAAATCTACGAGGCGTTTTCTAGTGCCGGAATAAAGCTTACGAACGAACAAAAGAGAGTGTATTCCGTGTATAACCTTGCACGCGCAGGGCTGAAAAACGGCGAGGAAATCCTTGAAAAATATCCTTTTGAGATAAGCGGGGGAGAAGCGCAAAGAGTGGTGCTTGCAATCACTATGTGCGCAAACGCAAAGCTTATCGTTGCCGACGAGGCCACAAGAGGCATAGACCAAGAAACAAGCGAAACGTTTTGGAATTGTATAAACAACGATTTTCAAAATACGGCACTTATTGTCGTTACGCACGATATGTCCGTTGCCAAAAAGTGCGACTACGTTTTGGTGCTCAAAGACGGATGCGTGCAAGAATACGGCAAGACTTGCGAAGTCTTTTCAAATCCGAAAAGTGAGTATGCAAAGAGTCTGATATCCGCATGCGAGGTGAGTTATGCTTGAAATCGTAAACGTATCCAAAACGTTTTCCGTCGGCAAGGTGAAAACGCAATCGAACGTTTATCCTCTCAAAAACGTGTCTTTAACTGTCGAAAACGGTAAAAAAGTCGGAATTGTCGGAAAAAGCGGAGAGGGGAAAAGCACGCTTGCCAATATAGTATGCGGTCTTGTAGTGCCGAGCGAAGGACGTGTCCTGATTGATGGACAACCGCTTTGGAGTGAAAAAAACAGGTATGATAAAAAGGTTGGCATGGCAATTCAGCTTATACCGCAAAAACCGCTCCTTGCTCTAGATCCGTCCCAACGCATAGGTAGTGCGATACGGGAAGCTCTCGTGTTTTCAAAGAGAGCAAAATTCGGAAAAGACGCAAAAGAAAAAGCAATGAGCCTTTTCGACGAGGTGGGGCTTGAAAGAACGCTTGCCAAAAGATTGCCCGTGCATCTGAGCGGCGGTCAGGCGCAAAGAGCTGTGATTGCTCGCGCGCTTGCGTTAAATCCGAAAATTCTCGTTTGTGACGAGTCAACGTCTATGCTCGATCCCACGACGCAAAAAAGCATCGTCGAGCTTTTGGATAAACTGGTCAAAGAAAAGAATATTTCGCTGCTTTTTATCTCGCATGACACGCGTCTTGTCGACGATTTTTGCGATGAGGCGTTTGAAATTAAAGACGGCACACTCTCAAAAGCAGAAGGTTGTCGAAACGAAACGGAAGAAAAATTATAACAAACCATAAAGGAGAAAAACATGAACAAAAGTAAAATTATCGTTGCGATGATGTTGGTTTTTATTATTGCGACGACGAGCATTGCGCTTGTTGCATGCAATCCGAAAAACAACACAAAAGAAAGCGTGCTTATGGTAGGTACGACGACGGTTGTCGATTCGCTCAATCGTCTTGATGCGGCGGGCGGCGCTCCGGGCTACAACTTCGACAAAATTGCATCGGTTGTATCTCAGATTTCGGCAGTGAGCAAAATAGACGGCAAATTTGTCGGGGTTGACTGCGACTACAAAGTTTCCGAGGACGGAAAAACCGTAACCCTCACCCAAAAGGAAGGATACAAATGGCATGACGGAACCCTCGTTTCAATCGAGGACGTCAAATACACACTAAAATCGCTTAAAGAAGGCGAGGACTATCAAAGCGTATCGCAAGACGGCAATTCATTGATTTTCACCGTCGATATTGCAGATACGTTCCTTTCAAAAGTCGCAAGCGAAACAATTGTCCCCAAGCACATTTTCGACGGCAAAACGAAAGACACACTCACGGATGCGGAATCGGTTGTCGGTGCGGGGCCGTTCAGGTTTGTTGCTATCGATAAGGCGGCAGGCACAATCGAGTTTGAAAAGTTTGACGGATATCCCAAAGCAGACGACGTGAAGTTCGACAAGGTCGTGTTCAAACAATACGGCTCACAAGAAGTGCTTACGCTTGCGCTGAAAAACGGAGAAGTCGATATGATTTTCGACTATTCAAAAGGCCTTTCTGCCGACGCAATGTCCGCACTCGACGGAGCAAGTGGCGTACAACTCGTTTCGCAAGCAACCAAGCAAATCGACAAGGTGATGTTTTTCAATAACCAAAAGATGACAAACGTCAACGTCAAACGCGCGATTGCTCTTTCAATAGATTACGGCAAAATCCGCCAAACGTTTGCACCGAGCGGTGCGGCGCCGTCAAGAGAAGGCTTTGTGGGAGAGGGCATCGTAGGGTACAAGGAAACTCCCGCTTGGTCGCGAGATTTGCAAAAGGCAAAAGAATTGCTTGCAGGCGAGGGATATTCCGAGCAAAACAAATTCCGTTTTGAAATTCTGGTACATTCGGGCACCAATGATACGCAATATGTCGACCTTCTCAAAACGCAAATCGAAGAAAGCGGAATGGTTGAAGTCGTTATTGTTGCAAAAGGAAGCGACTGGCAGCAGTACTATCAGGGCGGCAATCATATGGCAAGTTTTGCCAAAATAACGGCAAAGGGTTATGATTTCGAGGCAGGTTACGGCACGAGATATACGCTTGCTACAAGTACGAATATGTGCCCGATGAACCCGAATCCCGTTGCGCACGGGCAAATGCTCACCGAAGACGCAGATGGCAACCTTACTGCATACGGCAAAATTTTGGAGGCAATCAAGAAGGCGACTTCCGACGAAGAGCTTGAAAAAGCAGTGGGCGACTATCAGGACTATATGGTAGAAAACGTGCTGTGCGTGCCTTTCTTTTACGCAGGCGTAACTTACGGCGCAAGCAGCAAACTCGACGGATTCAGGCTTGACGCGACAAGTGGCATCTTGAACGTCGTTACGTTTGAAACGCTGAAAAAGAATGCGTGAGATGCGGCAGAATTTGCAAAAAAAAGGACTTTGCAACGCAAAATCGATAACAAAAACATTGTTTTGAACAAAAAAGAGAAAACTTAAACAAGGCGTATATGGCAAAAAGGATAAGCAAAAGTTTGATATTTTCAATAGTTGCGTTGGTGGGGATATTTGTCGTCAACTTCTTTTTGCCGCGCCTTATGCCCGGCGATCCGCTTGCAAATCTTGTTGGTGCAGACGACAAAACGATAACACAAGAGGAGTACGACGCACTTTATCACGAGATGGGGCTTGATCTTCCTCTCGGCAAACAATTTGCCAACTACGTTGCGGATTTGTTCAATGGCGAGTGGGGATATTCTTACCATCAAGGCAAAGACGTCGCAGGAGTTATACTTGAAAAAATTCCGCGCACATTGCAAGTTACGCTGCCCGCATGGTTGTTGTCTGCACTTTTGGCGTGTTGGCTGGGGCTTGTTGCCGGCAACAACAAATCGCGATTGACGGACGTCGGCATAACGAGCGGTATGATGTTGGTCGATGCCGTGCCTACGTTTCTGCTTGCGATTTTGCTTCTTATACTGTTTGCTTTCGAGTGGAAGATTCTCCCTTCGGGGGGGCTTAATTCACCGTTTGCGCAGAACTCGTTTCCGGATAGGCTGTTGCATTTGGTTTTGCCCGTTCTGACGCTGACGCTTGTATCTACGCCAAAAAAGTACTTGCTTGTGCGCAATCAATCGGCAGCAATTTATGACGAGCAATATATGTCATATGCGCGCGCAAAAGGTTTGAACAACGCAAGACTTGGTGCCGTGCATACTTTTCCGAATATTTCCGCTACGTTCATATCCATGCTCGGCACGAGTTTCGGGCATATGATTGCAGGCTCTATAATCATCGAAAAAGTTTTTTCGATAGACGGAGTGGGCATGCTGGTCAATCGTGCGATAAGCGACAAAGATTTTCCCATGCTCCAAGGAGCGTTGCTAGCGATCGCAGTGAGCGTAATCGTGTCCAATTTTATAGCCGACGTAATAGTCGCATTTTTCGATCCTCGGCAGAGGAGGGCGGCATGAAAACATTGAGTGCTCGAAACTACAAGGCAAGGCGAGTTTTGTCCGTAATCGTATTTGCGCTGGGCATTGCGATTTTGCTTACGTTTGCGGTGTTCGCTTTGTTTGGAGAAAAGATTGCGCCGTACTCTTCGCGTGAGAGCTTTGACAAGTTCTTACCCTGTTCGCGCGAACATATCTTCGGCACGAACAATCTCGGCTACGACATCTTTTCACAACTCATTGTTGCCACGCGTTCAACTCTTATCGTGGGCATTTCGAGTGCGGTTGCATGCCTTGTCATAGGTGTTGCGATAGGACTTTTGGCAGGGTATATCGGCGGTATTGCCGGCGAGGCGGTCAACGGCATAATCAACTTCTTTTTGCTTGTGCCGATGCTTCCTTGTGCGATAGTCGTCGCATCGTACACAAGCGGCGGAGAGATGAGCATAATCCTCACCATATCTTTGCTTTGTTGGTGTTCGACGGCAAGAGCGGTGAGAGCAAAAACCATGAGCGTAAAAAATTCCGATTACGTGTGCGCACTCAAATCCATGGGTTACGGCGAAATGCGGATTTTATTGCGGCACACGCTTCCCAACGTTATGGACGTTGCTCTTGCGAAGTTTATGCCCTCTGTTGCAAGTTGCATCATGATTGAGGCAACGCTGAGCTTTTTGGGCATGGGCAGCGTCACGGACGTAACGTGGGGCGTGATGATTCAAAACGCATTCAATTACGGCGGAATTTTGCTTGGCAAATACAACTGGATTCTTGCTCCGGGCGGAGCGATTATGCTTTTGCAACTTGCCGTATATATGATCAATCAGTATATCGAGTTCAGACGCAAGATCGTGCAAGAAAGCACGATAAAGTGTAAATAATACATAGATAAAGTGCCGTTTCGGCATTAGGAGATAACAATGTGCCTTAGTGATCCTAACTGCAACTGCAACAAAATCAGCGACGTCAGAGCATTGCGCGACGATGAGATTTTGTTTGGCAAAGCACACGCAAATACTGTTTGCGACGACGATAATACCGCAAAAGCAAGAGAAAACGAAAGCAAGAATCCTTGCTACGAAACCTATATGGCACTCGGCGGCGCACTTGCGTTTCAAATGCGTTATCACGAGGCGATAGAGTGGTTTGAAAAAGCAAAAGCTCTCCGCCCCGACGACTATGACGCACGGAGAAAATGTGCGGGACGGTATTTGTCCACACTTCGCATCGACGATGCCAAAGAGGAATTTTCTTGGTGCGCAGAACATGCAAGCGACACTCTCGATCCCAAATATATGCTCGGCTGTTGCAAATATTACGAGGGCGATTTCGAAGGCGCGAAGGAGCTTTTCGACGAGTGCATAGAGCTTGCGAAAGGCAACGGCGATATGTACGTTGCGTCTTTGTTCTGGGCGGTTGCGTGCGACGCGCGTACAGGCAAGCGCATTGATGCGGATATGGCAAAATTCGATAGGGATATGGAGATAGGACATCACACCGGCTATATGCAATCTCTCAAACTTTTTGCGGGGGATTCTCTTTCCGAGTGCGACGTCATTCCCGACGATGACGAGTTGCAAAAGTGCATTTTCAACTACGGTGCGCATTTATACTATCTTTCAAAAGGCAACGCCATTTTGGCGGATATATTCCTTGCCACCACGCTCAAATTGGACACATACTTTTCCGCATTCGCATACCTTGGCGCATACACCGAGTATATTGCGCAAAACGGCGCGGATTGATGAATGGTTTTTCTTGAGTATTGACAAAAAAATAAATAGGATATATAACTAAATCGCAAAAATGCGACTTTCTTGCATGCGGAGGTAACAAATGAGAAAGGATTTCGGTGCAAAAACGTGGCTTTATCCTATGCCCGTGCTCATCATCGCAAGTTACGATAAAGACGGAACGGTCGACGCAATGAACGCTGCGTGGGGTGGTATCGGCGATTATGAACAAATCTCGATGTGCTTGTCAAAAGGGCACAAAACCGTCAAAAATATCCTCGAACAAAAGGCTTTCACGGTATCCGTCGCAACAAAGCAATATGTCAAAGAGTGCGACTATCTCGGCATTGTTTCGGCAAACGACAATCCCGACAAATTTGCAAAAACCGGATTCACGGTTACGCACAGCGCAAGAGTAAACGCTCCCGTCATCAACGAATTGCCCTTTGCGATCGAGTGCGAGCTTATCGATTATGACAGCGAAACCGGCACGATGAGAGGCCGTATAGTCAACGTATCGGCAGACGAGAGCGTGCTCACGGACGGCAAAATCGACGTGCAAAAACTTGCTCCGATTACGTTTGATAGCGCAAACAACGCATACGTCGTTCTCGGCCAAACGGTGGGCAAAGCGTTCAAAGACGGTTTGTCTATTAAATAATAAAACAACGGTTTTTGCAAGGTGCGATTTTTCAATCGCCGCCTTGCAAAAGTCAAAGTGATTGCGCAAAAAGAATTTTTGTAAAAATCATTTGACAAACATTTGTGCAAATGCTATTATCTTATAGCATTCACGTGGGGATATAGCTCAGTTGGTAGAGCGCCTGATTTGCATTCAGGAGGTCCTCGGTTCGAATCCGTGTATCTCCACCACAGGTGAAATACCCGCATTCTGTTGCGGGCGCAACCGCATCGCATACGATGCAACCGAGGACAAGTCCTCGCTGACGCTCGCTTCGCTATGCAAGCACAGCCGCTCGCTATTAAACGAATCCGTGTATCTCCACCACCCATATTGGATTGTAGCTCAGTAGGTTAGAGCACCACCCTGATAAGGTGGGGGTCGGTGGTTCGAGTCCACTCAATCCAACCAAAAGCACTCAATGCGAGTGCTTTTTCTTTGTCCTATCGTGTCCTTGGACGATTGCATCGTCCACTGCCTTTAATATGCGATCCGGCGGCGGACAAGCACCGCCGTCAAGACCGTGATGAAAAACAGCATATAATGGTTGTGGTTTATGGATGTTTTATTAGAAAAAGCAAACCACATTAGAACGGGCGACAAACGTCGCCCGTTCTAATGTGTTGGGAGAGAGGAGTTCTTTGCGCGAGCAAAAATCATCGCAGAGGCAATGGCAACACGCAAAATTTGCCTATTGCCAAGAGCCACGCGCGATTTATTGCTTTACTAACCGCGCAGAGAATTTTTTGCTATTAAATTAAGACGGGCAAAAATTCACGCCACAATTTCGCAAAATTATCTGCTTGGTGGGGCGTGCTTTGCACGCAAGAGGAAGATTCAAATCTTCCTTAACTGTGGCAATGCTGCAATATCACTTGCGCATAGCGCAAATTTCACTGTCAGAAAGGACAATTATACGCACGCTTGAGTGCATAGTATTGTGCCTACGGCACAATACTATGCACATTCCAACAGCAATTTGTCTGCGACGAGTGCGATAAATTCGCCGTTGGTGGGTTTTTCGTTGGGAGCGTAAATTTTGATGCCGAAAACGTTGTTTATATTTTCAATTTTACCTCTGTTCCATGCAACTTCGATTGCGTGGCGAATGGCACGTTCGACTTTTGATGCGGACGTTTGATATCTTTGAGCAATGCCGGGGTAGAGTTGTTTTGTGATGGAATTGATGATTTCGGGCGTTTCAATCGTCATTTTGATTGCTTCGCGTAAAAATTGATAACCTTTGATGTGGGCGGGAATTCCGACCGATATAAACAAATTCGCGATACGTTCGTCCAGTGTTTTATTTTTTCTCACGTTCACTTGCGAGCGTTGCGCCGGGCGAGGATTTGAAAAATCATTGATAACTTTCAACGCCGTGTTGTAGTCAAACGGTTTTGCAAGGAAGTAACTTGCGCCGTACTGCATTGCTTTTTGGACGAATCCGTCGCTTGCAAGCTGTGACATCATGATCACGATCGATGATTTGTTTTCCATTGCGGAGAGCACTCCGAAGCCGTCGAGTTCGGGCATGACGATGTCAAGAAGGACAAAGTCGGGTTTGTAAAGGTCGATAAGGCGCAAAGCGTCATTTCCGTTTTGAGCAACGCCGACCACTTCAAATCCGTCTTGCGAATTGATGAAATCTCGCATGCCCGAGCATAACGCAGCATTATCGTCTGCTATCACTATTGTTTTGTTCATAATTTCCCTCCAATTTGCAGAAATGATTTTGTTAATCTGATTATAAAATCCATCGGCTTACGTAAAAATGCGGTTTTCACGATTTTTTGTCGATGATTATACTTATTTGTTTATTAGGACTGATTTTCCCCAATAAATGTTGTAATTAGGTTAACAATGCACATTTTAAGCGCAAATTGTCAGGTTTTCAATATTTATTTTCACTTATTTTTTCATTCACCACATATGGTTGAATTTGTTTTTAATATATACCATATAAGGTTGTGCGAAAAAAATTTTAAAAATAACGAAAATATAGTT
>OHNI01000732.1_pt1 | contig 10052 bp, 10 predicted proteins | sample 1569501 | NCBI WGS metagenome assembly OHNI01 (sample SAMEA3879542, study PRJEB24766) | human gut metagenome | biome: human-associated habitat; feature: feces | place: USA | collected 1985/1987
CAAAAAGCAGCGGTCGTCTCCGTCTGCGCCGAAAACGACAGCAAAGAGCGCATCGGCATCCACGGCAGATAGGCTGAAAGTCCCTGCTGCGGAGGCAAAGCCGCCCCGTGAAATAGTGGAGAAATCAACTGTTGCTGTGCCGGAAAAGCCCTTGCCGGACATCGTACCGGATACCGAAAACCTACCCGCCCCGGAGCCAAAAACACCGCAGGAGGTGGAGGCGGAGCGTCAGCAGATGCTTGCCCGGCTGCGCACCGAGCTGCGGGAGCAGGTCTGTGCTATTCATGCAGACGTGACCCTGCCGCCTGACAGGGAGCAGGGAAGCGAGGCAACGGAGCAGCAACTGCACATTCTGCTGTACCAGACCGATGTGCCGGAGGCGGAACTGAACGCCGCCCTGTCTGACCTGCGTGCCCAGCGCAGGCGGGAAAAAGCCCAGTATCAGGGCGCACCCTTTGCGGATGTGTTTCAGGTAGAGCTGATTTTATCAGAGGAGGACAGCGACCGGGCCTGCATCGTGGATGTGGGGGACACCGGCATGAGCTATGTGATCCCGTGGAGCAGCATCCCGCAGGAGCTTCAGCAGCCGCTGCGCTGCTATGTGGCACAGGCAGACGGAAAGCTCTGCGGCTATTGCAAAGAAAACCTCTGCAATACCGAAAACGGACGGATGATCGTGGAGCTGTATCTGGGTAAACAGGAACATCACGTTTCAAGATTGTCCATCAAAAATACGTTGGTACGTTTTACACTGTGACGATTCAAAAAACAGAGGAGAGATATTTTACTATGATCTACAAAAAGCGATACGGACAACCGTTTGATACCGAAAGTGTAGTGGGTTCTTTTCTGCCCATGATGGAAACGATACCCTATCTGACCAAGGAGCCGGATGGTTTCTCCTATGCCATGGAGCCGCAGGATGTCCTGTATGGTCTTGGCGAAAACGTCCGTGGTATCAACAAGCGCGGGTGGGTGTACGAAAGCAAATGCTCCGATGACGGCAACCATACCGAGGGCAAATCCTCGCTGTACGGTGCTTATAATTTTATGATCGTGTCCGGCAAGGATACATTTGGCTTTTTTATCGACTACCCGGGCAAGGTCACCTTTGACTGCGGCTACACCGACATGGATACCTTACGCATCACGGTAGCCGAGGAAAATTACGATTTCTACATCATTGAGGGCGAAAGCCTGACCGATATTGTGCACCAGTTCCGCCAGTTGGTGGGGCGCAGTTATATTCCGCCCAAATGGGCTTTTGGCAACGCCCAGAGCCGCTGGAGCTACATGAACGAGGACGAGGTCCGCGAGGTGGTGGCAAATTACCGTGCCAATAATATGCCGCTGGACGCTGTGGTTCTGGATATTGATTACATGGATCGTTACAAGGACTTTACGGTGGATGCGCAGCGCTTCCCGCGTTTTGCGGACTTTGCCGCCGAGATGAAAGCGCAGGGCATCCATCTTGTCCCCATCATCGATGCAGCAGTCAAGGTCGAAGAGGGATATGATGTGTACGAGGAGGGCGTGAAAAACGGCTACTTCTGCACGAATCAGGATGGCACCCCCTTTGTAGCCGGTGTGTGGCCGGGACGGGTACACTTCCCCGATATGCTCAACCCGGAAGCCCGCGCTTGGTTTGGCAGTCAATATAAAGTTCTGCTGGATCAGGGGATCGAGGGCTTCTGGAATGATATGAACGAGCCTGCTATCTTCTACGCAGAGGAAAGACTGAAAAAGACCTTTGCTAAAATTGGGGAATACAACAAGCAAAACCTGGATATTTCCAGCTTTGGTGCTTTTACCGGCATGGTGGCAGAGCTTTCCAACAACGAAAACGATTATAAGCTGTTCTACCACAACACCAAACAGGGGCGTATGCGGCACGACAAGGTACATAATCTTTTTGGTTATAACATGACCCGTGCTGCAGGCGAGGCTTTTGAGCGGCTGGAGCCGGACAAGCGCATTTTGATGTACTCCCGTTCTGCCTGCATCGGGATGCACCGGTATGGCGGCATCTGGACTGGCGACAACCATTCTTGGTGGAGCCACATTCTGCTTGCGCTGCACATGATGCCCTCCCTGAATATGTGCGGCTTCCTGTACGAAGGCCCTGACATTGGCGGCTTTGGCAGCAATACCACGGAGGATCTGGTGCTGCGCTGGTACGGCATGGGCATCTTCTCTCCGCTGCTGCGGAACCACTCTGCCAACGGCACCCGCCGGCAGGAACCCTACCGCTTTAAGAACAAGGCCGCCTTTGCCGGTATTTTACAGCTGCGCTACCTGCTGCTGCCCTACATTTACAGCGAGTACATGAAGGCTGCCCTGCACGACGGCATGTACTGTATGCCGTTGGCGTTCGCCTTCCCGGAGGACGACTTTGCCCGCCGGGTGGAGGATGAGGTGATGATCGGTGAAAGCCTGTTGATTGCCCCGGTATATGAGCAAAATGCCCGAGGTCGGTATGTTTATCTGCCGGAGGAGATGCTGCAGGTGCGGGTAAAGTACAGCGAAAGCAACCGCATCGAAACCAGCGTACTGCCGGCAGGCCATCATTACATTCCGGTGGAGCTGGATGAAGTGGTGTTCTTTTTGCGCAAGGGACACCTTCTGCCCCTTGCCAAGGACGGCAAAAAGATCCAGAGCGTTGCCGATGTGGATTTTGCAGACCTGCGCCTGCTTGCCTATGCCCCCGATGGTGCATCCTATGAATATTATACCGATGACGGCGAGACAAGGGATTATGATAAGCCGGAACATTTTGTGCATATCACGCTGGATGCGGATGGAAACGCAAAGAGCGATCGTGCTACGGTCAAAGTAGAAGGATAATCGTCAGTCATTACGCAGTTCCTACAGAGTGACAGCGTTTCAGCTTGAAATGCTGCCACTCTTTTTTGTTGTCTGAATCACAGATAAAATGTACGTGCTTTCACTGGGCGATTACAAAGCACCTGGGATGCAGAAAAGCTCGTGCAAGGGGTCTTTGAGTTGAAAAATGTTCAACACGTTTGACTTGGGAATCCTGCAGCACGATGCTGGCAGCTATGAGAGCCGCCAGAACTCGGTTCTGAGCAAGCTCTTTTGAATGATTTGAAAAAAGGCTGGGATCGTTGCAGATCCCAGCCTTTTGCAGCAGCCCCTTATGGTATGTAGTAACTCAGTCCTTCTTCTCGGCGGTGCGGGCAAAGAAGTTGGCGAGGACGGCGCCGGAAATGTTATGCCACACCGAGAACACAGCGCCGGGGATGGTTGCCAGCGGATACTGTGCAAAGTGGGCGGCAGCCAGAGAGGTGGCCAGACCGGAGTTCTGCATTCCGACCTCGATGGAAATTGCACGGCACTTGGTGGAATCCAGCTTCAGCAGCTTGCCCACGCCAAAGCCGGTGAGGTAGCCCAGCAGGTTGTGCAGGATGACTACGGCAAGGATCAGCAGGCCGCTGGTCATGATCTTGGCGGAGTTTGCAGAAACAACGGCGCAGATGATGAGCACGATGGCGGTGGTGGAGACCAGCGGCAGCACGCGGACGGCGTTCTGAGTGAAGGCGTGGAAGAAGTGGTTGACCACAAAGCCCAGTGCGATGGGAACCAGCACCACCTTGACGATGGACAGGAACATATTTACAGGGTTCACATCCACGCGCTGGCCGGCATACAGCAGGGTGAGCAGGGGAGTCAGGATGGGGGCCAGCACGGTGGAAACGGCAGTCATACCAACGGACAGTGCAACGTCGCCCTTGGAAAGGTAGGTCATCACGTTAGAGGAGGTGCCGCCGGGGCAGGTACCCACAAGGATGACGCCGATAGCCAGCTCGGTGGGCAGGTGGAACAGCTGGGTCAGCGCCCATGCCAAAAAGGGCATCAGGGTGAACTGCGCAATGCAGCCGATGATCACATCCTTCGGGCGGCTGAACACCACCTTGAAGTCCTCCGGCTTCAGGGTAAGACCCATGCCGAACATGACGATGCCCAGCAGGGTGTTGACCCATGCGGTCTTTACTACACTGAAGGTGCCGGGGAACAGCAGAGACAGTGCCGCCACCACAATGACGATGGCGGCCATGTACTTGCCCACAAAGTCGCTTACTTTTTCCAATGTTTTCATGATAAACTCTCCTTTTTCCTGAACACTTATTTTTGCGGATGTAAAGGCAATGAAACATCCGGGAAATGGCTTTCCCGCAAACAAAAACGCCTTTGTCCCCTACGGTTCGTAAGAGACAAAGGCGCATAAACTCCTCTGCGGTACCACTCTTATTGCCGGTGCAAAGCCCGGCCCCTCAGTGCGCATCCAACAATGCGCGGCCCGTGATAACGGGGGCCTGCCGTTCCCGCTTACTGGGGCGTAGATACCGCCCATTCAGCCGGAAAGCTCGGAGAGGATCTTCCCACGGACGCCCTGCACTGCCTTGCACCAGCCGGCAGCTCTCTGCAGCATTCTTTCCGGGTACTCTTTCTCGTCATAGCCGAATATTTCACTGCCACGGAGTATACTCTTCTGCCGGGTCGAAGTCAAGAAAAACGACCCTTCTAGTTTTTCATCCGGCTCACGCCAAGAGTGAAGCTGGTTCATGCAATGGCTGCTTGCGTGACCCGGTCACAGAAAATCTAACTAGGAAATGTTATCATATAGCCACAGGAAACACCAACAACATTCCGATGGAGGATTTGAATATGAAAGCAAAGTTTTATATCTGTGAGCACTGTGGCAATCTGGTCACCACCATCCACAACGCAGGCGTTCCGCTGGTCTGCTGCGGCGAAAAGATGAAGGAGCTGCTCCCCAACACCGTGGAAGCCAGCGGCGAAAAGCATCTGCCGGTGGCAGAGCTTTCCGGCAGTCGTCTCACGGTCACAGTGGGCGCGGTGGAGCACCCCATGGCGGATGTTCACTATATTCAGTGGATTTTTGTGGAGACTGAGAACGGCGGGCAGATCCGCTATCTGAATCCGGGGCAGGCTCCCAACGCGGTGTTTGAACTGGGAAGCGAAAAGCCGGTGGCCGTTTACGCATACTGCAATCTGCATGGGCTCTGGATGACGAAATTCTGATACAATCAATGCAAACGGGGAGTGATTTGATGTCACTCCCTGTTTTTTGATGAGAATTTAATGTTGGCTGAAGCGTCTTTTCTTTTGACGGTTACAATGAAGCAGCAGACCAGAGTGGTATCTGTAAGAATAGGAGACTTGCAACGAAACTTAAAACTAACTTGCAACAAACTTGCAATCTACGGATAAGCTGCGTGTAAGAGCTTTATACGGTTCTTTTGGCTCGGAACTGTGTGTAAACGGGATAGATAAAATGAGCGGACACACTATATGCGTTTGTTAAACACCATTGGCGTTTGGTCTTTTGCGTGGAATCGTGAAAATAAGACCTGTGAAAAACGTAGAAAATTTGATGTATTTTCGCTGCAAACTAAGACATATTGGTGTTTTTGAAACGAGTTTATAGTGAAATATGTGTAATTCGAGTGCAGATATTCATTCTTGTAAGTTTGTTGTGTGAATTTGTCACGTTCCGCCGCAAAAAAAGGACTTGACGGAAAAAATACTCTGTGGTAATTTATGAGCAAATTCGCTTTTGTGAAATAAAGTCGAATTTGAATCCGCATGCATTATCCTGGTATGCGGAAAAGGAGAAAGCATCTTTATCGCAGGGAGGATTGCAAACAAAACCCAGTTCCTCCGCCCAAACCGCTGCGTAGCAGCAGAAAGGACGACCGAATATGAGTTATGACAAAGTGCAAGTCGGCAACAGAATCCGCGGAAGCCGCCTCGAAAAAGGCTGGACGCAGGAACGGCTTGCAGCAGAAGCTGAAATTTCAGTGCAGCAGCTTCGCGCATTGGAAAAAGGACAGCGCAATCTGGGAGTAGACCACTTGGGACGCCTGTCGGACGCAATGGGAGTCAGCAGCGATTTCCTGCTGAAAGGTTGTTCTGAAAACAGTATATTGGTTTGCAAGATGCTGGATGACCTCAAGAAAAAATTGCAGCCACCAAAGCAAATCGCAGAAAAATGAGCGGTTTTGCTGCAAAAACAGTATATTTTAGCGCTTTACAGCAATGAAAGTACTTGCTATAATATCGCCATGGCGCAAGTTTCAGTTGCGCAAGAGGGAAAATTGCCTGAAATGCATTAAAGGCTGATAATACTCCGTGAGCTGCTCACAAGAGCAGCTCCATCGAGTCGCGGTCATTGTGCATTTTCAAGCTGAAAACAGGCCGGGACTCGAAAAAAGGAGTCTCGGCCTGTTTGTGTTTTCGGCGCAAAGGAAAGGATTGAACAATGCGATTTGATGCAAAAGAATTCGGCGGACGTATCCGCGATTTGCGGAAAAAGAAGGGAATTACACAGGAACAGTTGAGTATAATGCTGAACGTTAGTGCGAACCATCTTGCAAAAGTTGAAACGGGAAGCCGCTGCTGCTCGATTGAGTTGCTGCAGGATCTTTCGTCCTGCCTGAATGTCAGAACGGACTATCTGCTGAACGGAGATGCACCGCATAACAACCATCTGAGGGAAAGGCTGACGTTTCTTGCACAGGAATTAGAAAAGATTACGGCGGACCTCCCGGTATGGGGATAGGAAAAAGCAGAATCCTCTTTTTCAATGCCCAAAAGCGTGGTAGAATAGGTAAAAGATTCAGTATCTGAAAAACGGAGCGCGCAACAATGAAGATTCTGGTCAGCGCCTGCCTGCTGGGCGAAAACTGCAAATACAGCGGCGGAAACAATTACAATCAGGCGGTCTGTGATTTTGCGCGGGGGCATCAGGTGGTTCCGGTCTGCCCGGAGGTTTTGGGCGGCCTGCCCACACCGCGGTGCCCGGCGGAAATCGTGCAGGGCGTTGTCACGAACAAAGAGGGCATCAATGTGGACCGGGAGTTCCGAGCGGGCGCAGCCAAGGCCCTTGCCATCGCAAAAGAAAATGGGGTGGAGCTTGCCATCCTGCAATCCCGCAGTCCCAGCTGTGGCGTGAAGGAAATTTACGATGGAACGTTTTCCGGGACAAAGATTCCCGGACAGGGCGTTTTTGCCAAGATGCTGATGGACGAAGGCATCCGTGTTCTGGATGCCGGGGAATTGCCTAAAATTATCTTGAAAAATGAGGACGGAAAATGTCAATCAGACTGATTTGCAGCGATATTGACGGTACGCTGCTGCAATACGGCAGGAAAGAGCTGGAAGGCGAGATCTATAAAGACGAACAGTGCATCGCCAAGAACCCGATGCCCTGTGCACTGGCCGAAGAAATCGCCAACGACCTGTGGACCCGCAGCGACGGGCAGGGCGAAATGATGCTCTCCGGTCAGAATACCGCCTACCTGATGGAGCGGGGTCTGGGAATGCTCAAGCGTATCCAGTTCATCGGAAATCGCTATCAAATCATCCATGACCCTTCCGAGGTGCCGGAGGAGATCACAAAAGTATCGGTGTATCTGCACGAAGGCGTAGAATCTTACACGGAACGGTTTGTCCCACGATGGAAAGAAGCGAACTGCGCTGTGGCAGGGCCGTACTGGATCGACACCACCTTTGCCAACAAGGGCATCGGTGTGCGCAGCATCTGCAAAACTCTGGACATCGCCCTTGCCGATGTGATGGCTTTTGGCGACAATTATAACGATGTGTCGATGCTGGACATTGTGGGTGTGCCCTACATTATGGATGGTGCCGCCGCACCGCTGCGGGAAAAGTACCCGAACCATACACCCCGCCCAGAGGATGTGCTGCGGGAGTTCTTGAAGCAGAACTGAATTTTGCACGCATGTGTGCAAAATTCAAAATGATACGATATAAGGAAATATTTTGACATGACGAAAGTGCTTTTCATCTGCCATGGGAACATTTGCCGCAGCCCAATGGCCGAATTTGTAATGAAAGACTTGGTGGCCAAAGCCGGGCTTTCTGACCAGTTTGAAATCGCATCCGCGGCCACCAGCACCGAGGAGATCGGCAACCCGGTCTATCCGCCCGCCCGGCGAAAGCTGGCCGAGCACGGCATCTCCTGCGAGGGTAAAACCGCCCGGCAGATGACCCGGAGGGATTACGAAACCTACGATTACCTGATCGCCATGGATCACAACAACCTGCGCAATATGGCGCGCTTTGTGGGCGGCGACCCGGAGCATAAAGTGTCTCTGCTGATGGATCATACCCGCCGCCCCGGCGATGTGGCCGACCCATGGTATACCGGGGACTTTGAAGCTACCTGGCAGGATGTGCTGGAAGGCTGCACGGCTCTGCTGGAAGAACTGCGCTGACAGGAGAATTTTATGACAGAGCGTTATTGTGAGGGTGAACGGTTTGCTGACCTGTCGTTCACCGAGGAGGCTTTTGAGGATTGCGACTTTACCGATTGCGTATTTGCGGATTGCTCTTTTACCAAGTGCGAACTGGATCATACCGCGCTGAATGAGTGCAAATTCGTGCGGTGTGAGATCACAGGTCTGCGCAGCACTCATTCTTCGGTGCAGTCGCTGGATTTTGAGGACTGCCGCCTGAATGAAATTGAGTGGGCACCGCTGATGTCCAACGGTGCCTTCCCGGACCCTATCCACACGCTGAAAGAGTGCAGTCTGAAATATAACACCTTCACCGAAATGAACTTTAACCGCTTCGACTTTTCGGATGGCAACGAAATTGTCGGCTCCATGTTTGCCAAATGCGAGATGCAGCTGGCGAATTTCAAGGGCGTGGAACTTCACGAAACGGAATTCTACCAGTGTGACCTGCGCAAGGCGGATTTCCGGGATGCCGCCGGTTATAGGGTGGACATTCTGGGCAGCCGCCTGAAGGATGCGAAATTTTCCCTGCCGGAAGCGGTGAATCTGCTGGCAGATTTGAAGATCAAGCTGTCGTAAGAAGGAGAGAAAATGCGTCAACTCATCATTGCCCGAAAAGATCTGCAGATGTCTCCCGGTAAGCTGGCGGCGCAGTGCTGCCACGCTTCGCTGGCATTTCTCACCGACCCCATCGGCATGGGACAGGGCGTGGAACCCATCGAGAAAGACGGAGAAATTACCGGCTATCGGGCAGAAATCATGTTGGAGAAAGCAACCTATGAAGAATGGTTCGATGGCTCTTTTACCAAAACTATCTGCGGGGCAAAGAACCGCAATCAGCTGTTGAAAGCAAAGACCATTGCCGAAGAACTGGGGCTTGTGGAAAACAAAGACTTCTTCCTTATCCGGGATGCTTGCCACACCGAGCTGGAACCGGAAGAATTTGATGAAAACGGCGAGGGCATGACCCTGACCTGCATCGGTTTCCGCCCGCTGCCGGATGAAATTGCACATCAGATCAGCCATAAATTTCATTTGTATTGATTCCTGATTTACGGAATACGAAAGAAAGTCCCGGCCATTCTCCTGTGATTTGCAGGAAAATGGTCAGGATAGTTTGCTTTTTATTGAAGATTCATCCATGCCGCCAGTGCATCCGCTGTCTGCTGTTGCTGTTCCTCGGCGGAGATAACAGGCGCGCCGTCGCCCTTCTGGGCACCGTAGCTGCCGAATCCGGCATGACAGCCGCCGTCAATGACCGTTTCGGTAGTGTCCTGCGGAAGATTTACGCGGTCGGCTTCGTACTTTTCGCGGTTCAACACACCATCCTCGCTGCCGTAAGTGGAATAAACTCGCAGGCCGCTGTCGGTCAGGTCGGCAGTAGAGTAGGCCGCCAGCAGCACCAGACCGTCCAGTTCATCGGTGTGCTTGGCCACATAGCTTGCCGCCATGGCCCCGCCCAGCGAGTGCCCACCGATGTACCAGTCTGTGACTTCGGAAAAGCGTTCCGGGATGCTGTCCGCCGCGTTCATGTCCAGTACGGCCAGATTGCAGGGCATCTTTACCAGCACGCACAGAATGCCGTCCTCGGCAAGGTCGTGCAGGAGGGGAGCATAGGCGGTGTTTTCCACCTTGCCGCCCGGATAGAAGATCAGCCCGGCGGTGGGAGATTCCGGCGCAAAGACCCAGTTGCCGTTCTGCTTGGTGACGCTCACCACGTCATCCGATACCAGCGCATCCTCGGCGGCG
>OHNI01000742.1_pt1 | contig 9920 bp, 7 predicted proteins | sample 1569501 | NCBI WGS metagenome assembly OHNI01 (sample SAMEA3879542, study PRJEB24766) | human gut metagenome | biome: human-associated habitat; feature: feces | place: USA | collected 1985/1987
TGACGCACCTGAGCTTCAATTTCGGCCATGAACTCGTCCGGGTCTGCGTTACCCTTGGCAATCTCGGTCAGACGGTTTTCCCATTCAGCAGTCAGAGCGGGAGAGGTCAGGCTTTCCGGCAGAACCACCGCCAGATTGATGCCGTCCTTGGTGGGGACAAGCTGTTTGCCCTTGCGCTGCACAAAGCCCATTTGCACCAGCTTTTCCAGAATCGCGGCACGGGTGGCCGGAGTGCCCAGCCCTTTACGTTCCGCTTGGCCCAGGCCACCCTCTCTTGCTCCTGCGGAGCAATTCACCTTGTCCTCCGGCATATCCTCGGCCCCTGCCCGCTCCATTGCTGACAGGAGTGTATCTTCCGTGTAGGCTTTCGGCGGGGACGTGAAGTGTTCCGAAACGTTAGCCGTCACGGAAAAACTCTGTCCCTCGGCCAGTTCCGGCTGGGTGTTCAAAACTTCTTCCTCGGTATCGGCTTTCAGAGTGGAGCGGAACCGCTGGTCGAGCTCTTTCCAGCCGGGGACAAGCACCGTTTTTCCCTTGGCGGTGAACTCGTTCCCTGCACAGGAGAACACAGCAGTCACAGTTTCGTACTCATGAGGCGCGGCTATCGCGCAGAGCAGTTTGGAGCAGACAAGGTTCATCAGCTTGCATTCACTCTCGGCAAGACCAGTGAAACCCTGCTTTACAAATTCGGACGTGGGGATGATGGCGTGGTGGTCCGATACCTTTTTGCTGTTCAGAATCCGGCCCACTTCCGGGGTCAAGTCAAGTCCTTGGGCAAAGGGCAGCAGCCCCAGCAGGTCAGACACAAGATGTTGTGCTGTCTGGCCCATATCCTCGGTCAGATATTGGCTGTCCGTGCGGGGATAGGTCAGCAGTTTCTTTTCGTAAAGCTGCTGGGCATAATCAAGGGTCTGCTTTGCCGTGAAACCGAACAGGCGGTTTGCCTCCCGCTGCAAGGTGGTCAGGTCATAGAGCTTGGGCGGCTGTTCTGTCTTTTTCTCCCGTTTGACAGAAGTACAAACGGTAGTTGTGCCTGTGCATTTTTCTTTGAGAGAATTTGCGGTTTCTGCATCCGCAATGCGCCCACTGTCCGCTTTCAGGCTGCCGGAATGGATGCCGACCGTGTAATACTTTTCTTTCTGGAAGCGCAGGATTTTTGCGTCCCGGTCCACCAACATTTTCAGTGTCGGGGTCTGCACCCGGCCTACCGTCAGGGTTTTGTGATACAGCACCGAAAACAGTCGCGTTGCATTGATGCCCACCAGCCAATCTGCTTTTGCACGGCAGAGGGCCGATTGGTACAGCGCATCGTAATCCGAATCCGGGCGCAGGTTTGCAAAGCCCTCCCGGATGGCGGCATCCTCCATGCTGGAAATCCAGAGCCGCTTCACAGGTTTTGTGCAGCCGGCCATTTGGTAGACAAGACGGAAAATCAGTTCTCCCTCCCGGCCTGCATCGGTCGCGGCGGTCACACTGTCCACATCCGGGCGGTTGAGCAGAGAGCGCACAATTTCAAACTGCTGTTTCTTTTCGTCCGGGACAATGAACTGCCACGGCTGGGGCAGGATGGGCAAATCTTCATACTTCCACTTGCAGTATTTTTCATCGTACTGGCCCGCTTCCGCAAAGGACACCAGATGCCCGATGCACCAGCTGACCAGATACCCGCCGCCCTGCCAATAGCCGTTTTGCTTTTCAGTGGCCCCGATCACGGCGGCAATGCTGCGGGCCACACTGGGCTTTTCGGCAATCACCAGCTGAAAACTCATGTTTCGTCCTCCTGTCCGTCCTCCGAATGAATCTCAATTTCAGCCGGTTCCTCGTCTGCATCTTCGTCCTCGCCAAAATCGTATTCGTCCAGATCATCGTGCCCGGTGGTATCGGCCTTGGACTTGCGGAACTTGAAATAATAGAGTGCCGCACCGCTGCCCGCCAGAGCCAGCACCAGCAGGATCATCAGACTACCCATGCTGGATTTCGGCTTTTCCTGCGGCGTTTCGGTGTCAGTTTTCACAGCTTCCGGGGCCGTGCAGTTGCGCAGGCTCTTTTCACACAAGGGGCAGTTTTCGTTGACGTTTCCGGCCTCACATTTCACGGTGCAGATGCAGAACTCGGTGTCCTGCGGCTCTTCATCCAGCAGGGCCAGCAAGTCGGCATCGTCCACTTGGTTCAGAAAGTGGACAGAGGTTTCTTTGTCCTCGTTGGCGCGGTCAATCAGGATGTAAAAATAATTCCCGGCCTTGGTGGTCACGGTGATAAGCTGCTTGTCGCCGTAAAAATCATCCACCAGTGTTGCGTTGCCTTTGGGCGTGATGGACACGCCCTCCGGCTCCATGCCGCCCGTAGTGGGTTCTTCTTCGATAATCTCTTCCGGGGCAGGGTCAGAGCCGCTTGCAAAAGCGGGCATGGAAAAGGAGCAGAGGCAGAGCAGGATAGCCAGCAGCCCAGCAGCAAAACGGCGGTTCCAATCAGATTTCATCAGCGGCATCCTCCTGTTTGTGGTACGGTGTGGCGGTGGGTGCAGCATTCAGCGCACCGCTGCGCAGGAAGGCCGCGAACTCGTCCGGCTTCATGTTCATGCTGCGCACCAGCTGAATGATTTGCAAGTTTTCCTGTTCAGTTTTTTCGGCTTCCAGTTCTTTCAACTGCTGCTGGTACTCGGAGATTTTTTCTTTGAGCCGTTCGATGTCGCGCTCAATGCGGGAAAGTCTTTTTGCCATACAAAATCCTTTCTGGCGTCACGGTAAACGCCCATAGCTGTAAAAATGTTCCTGCCAATATTTTGAGTTGAGGTTTGTGTAAGAGATAGGGTCGCCGCAGTGCAGCATGATGGAATTGCCCACATAGATACCGCAATGGCTCACGCCGGGGGTATCGTAGGTTCCCTTGAAAAACACAAGGTCGCCCGGTTTGACCTGCGCCGTCGAAACAGGAGTACAGAGGTTGTAAAGGCCCTGTGCGGTCTGGCGGCCCACATTCCAGCCGGAGTGATTCAGCACCCACGAAATGTAGCCGCTGCAATCAAAGCTGGTGCTGGGCGAACTGCCGCCCCACACATACGGGTAGCCGATGTACTTTGTCGCTTCCTCCATCATGGCAGCGAACTTATCATCTTCAAGCGCTTCCGGGGGAATATCGTAGTAGGTGGGCTGCTTGATGGTGGACGCATTGGGGTACTGTGCCTGCCCGAACAAATCCGGCCGGTTGCCCAGCGTGCGCATATAGAGCGAATAAGCACTGAGTTGTTCTTCGGTCAGCACTTCCACGGGCAAATGGGACAAATCCTTGTTTTTCAGCTTGACCGTGCAGATGTAGTATTCATACGGTTCTTGGTAGGTGATAACTTGCGGCACACCATACGGGCCAATAATGACCATCATTTTTGTACGGTAACGTATCTGCATGGTCACGGTCTCGGTCAGGATGTATTGCTTTTCAAAGAGCATTTCAAGTTCGCCCTGCACCTCGGCCAGTGTGAACACGCCGTCATGCAGCGCGGACAAAATCGAGATCAGCACATAGGGGTCATGCTCGATTTCGTCCAGATAAAAATGGTATTCATCGTAGTTGTGGGTGGCCTCGTAGGTGTCGAGATACCGTTGCAGTTTTTGTTCCAGCTTGGCGTAGGCTTTCTCTGCACCCAGCATATCCTTGTCCTTGGAAAAGTAAGAGGATGCCGTCACGCCGGTTCCAGCGGTGCCCGCCATCACGGTGCAGGACTGCAAACCCGTTATCAAGAGCAGAGCCAGCAGACCGAACACCGCCACGATCAGAATGGTTTTCCAGTTCCGGGCCGCAAATTCGGCTACCCGTTCGCCGCCCTCGGCCGCCAGCTTCGTTACCCGGAAACCGTTCTCTGCGGTGGCGGCTGCACCCTGCGCGGCGGCTTGTCCGGCCTGCCGTGCAGCTTTGGCATACTGCTGTTTGATACGCCGTTTCTGCCACATCCGGGAAATGGGGTTGCTGGCGGACTGCGCGATCTGCGGATTGTCCCGCAAAGATTTCTGGTAAAAGTATTCTGCATTGGCAGACATGAGCTGACGCTCTGCCTTTTCCACGGCCTTGTAGGGCTTCATCTTGTGGTGCCGGATGCCGCTGCGGATGGCTTTGGCGGTCTGATGCTCCACCAGTTCTTCACCCTTGTGGCCACCCTCCACACCCACATTTTCGTGTTCGACTTCATGGATTTTTCCGTGAGCAAACAGCAATGCTTCCGATAGCGGGCGGCTGGCCGGGTTTGGTTTCAGGCTGGGCGGGCCTTTGTCCTGCTGCTCAAACCGCAGGGTGGATTTTGCCTTGCCGCTGGCTGCATCGTAAACTTTTTCCTTGACCGGGACACGCTTCTTCGGCAGAGCGGCGCGGGCCGCATCCAGCTTGTCGGCCTTTGCTTCCGCCTTGTGGATGTACGGCTGCAACTCCGGGTCTGCCCGTTCGTCCTCGGTCAATTCCAAACGGGCAGCGGAACGGTGCAGACCATCTTCACTTTCGGCGGTTTCCGCAGCTTGTTTGGCTTTTTTCTTTGCCTTGTGCTTGTCCTTTACGTCCTCGGTGCGTTCCAATATTTTTTCGGTCTTGCCCTCGGAATCCGTAGAATAATCCTGTTCCGCCTCCCGGCTGGAAACGTTCTCCACAGTGCCGTCCGCCTGATTTTCTGCCACCAGACCGTCACGGGTCATAGTCTGGGTGACTTTGGCTTTTGCCTGCAATTCTTTCAAAGTTCTTCACCTCCCATCGGACAGCGGCCCGTTTCAATGTCCGCAATGTATTTGAGAATCGGGAACACCTGCGGCGGCGAAACTGCATTGCCCAGTGTTTTCATCCGCTTGCTGCGGTTCGGCACATCCTCGGTCAGACGCGGGATGTCGGAGGGCTCTTCTGCCCAAAGGGAATGTCCGTCCATTTGCGCGGGAAACCCATCAGCCACTCTACCCAGTCCGGGTTGAGGTAGGGCCTTTCCAGCGTGGTGGGGGTCATGCGGTAGACCACATGAGAGAGCCGCGCCGTCCATGCTTTGCCATCCTTGTTCATCTTGCGATAGCTGCCGTTCGCAGAGATTTGGATGTCCAACCCCTTGCCCACATCCCCGGTGTCGCTGGCAAGGGGTGTGGGAAGCAGCGGAGCCGATGATGAATACCCGTTTCCGTTCGTGCCACGCGCCAACGGCAGCAGCAGGTAATACGAAAACCCGAACATCGTAACCTGCCTGCTCCAAGTCAATGAGCGTTTTGTCGAGCCCCATACGGAGGAAGCCAGCAACATTTTCTCCAAGCACCCAACGGGGCTGCAATTCCCGGATAACCCGCAGCATTTCGGGCCACAGGTAGCGTTCATCGTGGAAGCCGCGCTGCCGCCCTGCGGTGGAGAACGGCTGGCACGGGAAGCCACCTGAAATGAGGGTGACGGTGCGAAGTCCTGTTTTTTCAAAGAAAGCCTCCTTTGTTACAGTGGTGATGTCCTGAAAACGGGGCACCTCCGGCCAGTGGCTTGCCAGAACAGCGGCGGGAAAGGCCGCCCACTCGCATTGACAGACAGAGGTAAACCCCGCTGCTTCCGCGGCAAGGTCGATGCCGCCGATGCCGGAAAACAAGCTAAAATGCGTTAAGCTCATAGCTCCACCACCTCGTTGAGCCGGGTGGTCATGATTTTATAGAGCTGGATGTTTTTCGGGATGGGATTGGAAAACGGCAGCACCACATTTTCAAAAATCAGCAGTCCTTCGCCCGGTTCGGAATTGTCAATGTACTTCTGCTGGTCTGCGGAGAGGTTCAGCCGTTCCGAAAGGATTTTGCGGTCGCCGGATGCCTGATTCAGCAGCGTGATGAAGTCACTGTTTTCCAGAATGTTCTCGATCTCCGGCGAAGAAAGAAGGTCCTTCACATTCTGGGTGGCGCCCGTGGGCACACCGCCCCATTTGCGGAAGCGTTTCCAAATCTCGGCACTGTACGCGGCGGTCTGTTCTTCTTTCAGGAGTAAGTGAAACTCATCTGCAAAATACCATGTGGCGCGGCCCTGACTGCGGTTCTGGGTAACACGGCCCCATATCTGGTCTTGGATAATGAGCATCCCCAATTTTTTCAACTGCTTGCCTAACTCTTTGATGTCAAAGGCCACAAGCCGGTTGTGGATGTCCACATTCGTTTTGTGATTAAAAACATTCAGCGAGCCAGACACATACAGATCGAGTGCCTGCGCCACCCGGTCCGCTTCCGGCAAGTGCTGGTCGAGCAGGGCTTGGTGGAGGTCAGACAAAATCGGCATATTCTCCGGGCAGGGATTCGCCAGATAGGGGCGGTAGATGGCTTTCACGGCACGGTCTATCACGGTGCGTTCAATCGCTTCCAGACCTGTTTTGCCGCCCATGACCAGCTCACAGAACGACAGCACAAAATCCGACTTCAAGGCCAGCGGGCTGTCATCTTCGGAATAATTCAGGTTGATGTCCAGAGGATTCACATAGTCCTTGCTGGTGGGCGAAAGTTTAATGACCTGCCCATGCAGCCGCTTGACCAGCGGATAATACTCGGCTTCTGGGTCTGAAATAAAAATATCGTCAGCAGTCGTTAAAAACACACTGACGATTTCAGACTTGCAGCTCATGGATTTGCCGCTGCCGGGCGTGCCCAGCTTCAAGCCGTTGGGACACCGGGCCTGCTTGCGGTCCAGCATGATCATGTTGTGGGATTTTGCGTTGATGCCGTAGTACATGGCCGCGCCGCTCTGGAAAAGCTCCTGCGTCACAAAGGGCACGAACACCGCCACGTTGGAGGTGGTAAGGCTGCGCTGAATCTTTATCTGGTTGATGCCCAGCGGCAGGCTGGACACAAGGCCCTGTTCCTGCTGGTAGTCCAGCCGGACAAGCGAGCAGTTATACTTCTGTGCCACACCTGCGGCTTGGAACACATCGTTGCCCAGCTTTTGCTTGGTGTCGGCCACATTCAGCACAAGAAAGGTCAGCATGAAAAGCCGTTCGTTCCGGGTCTGCAATTTGTTCAGCAGCTTTTTGGCGTCCTCGCCGTAAGTGGCAAGGTCGCTGGGCAGGATGTCCATGTCGTACCCGGAACGGACAGCCTTTTTCTGCTCCTGAATCTTCATGGCGTCAAGGTCTGTGATCTTTCGCTTGATGGTTTTGATGGCCTCGGTCTGGTCGATGGCCTGCACATGGAGATTGACGAGAATGCCGCTTTCCGTTTTGAGAAAATCGGCCAGCATTTCGTCCGAAAGTTCCGGCGCAAGGATTTGTAAAAAGCTCACAGCTCCATATTTGCCGCCCAGTCCAAAAGTCTTGGCCGTGCCGAAGCAGAGGGAGGACGGGGCCACAAAATCCTTAGTGGACAGGCCGGAGGGCGCCAGCCAGTCCCAGTCAAAGCGGAACAGTTCCCCGTCCGGGTGGAAGATGCCGTGCAGCACCTCCAAACGCGCCTGTCCGTCCATGACGTGCGCCACGCAGCCCATGGTCTTGAAATAGCCCAGCAGGTCAAGACCAATGCGGGTCAGCCGCGCCCGTGCGGTTTTTAGATTGTCTGCCTCGATGGTGAAGGTCAGGTACTTGGTTTTGACAATGCCGTTGTTTCCGCTGGCAAGCTGCTTTTGCAGGATGGCGGTGTACTCGGCGCGGATGTCGTCAAAATCATCCCCCTGCGGTGCGATCTCAAAACTTTTTGCGTACTGCACCGGGTCAACCTTGCGATTGAGAAACGAAAGCTGCACATGGATGGAGGCATCCACATAGTTGTACAGGTCGCACAGGTGTTCAAAGATGGCGGTCCTCGTTTCCGGCTGGGCCAGCTGATAGCTGATGTCCTCAAAGGCAATGCACTTGGAGAACGTGCGTCGGTCAATGCGGCACACACCGTCCGGGTAGATGGCCTCATACGGGATGGTGGCCTGTGCCGTGCGGGGCTTGCCGTCACCCTTGTACTTGCGGATAACGGCATCAATTTCTTTTTTCTGGGCGCGGGTGAGTTTTTTGGGCTTTTCGGTTTCGCGGGGTATCGTTTTTCTGGACAATGGCCTTTACCTCCTGTTCCATTTGGTATTGCCGCACAAGGGCGGCGTAAGCATTGTTGGTCTGATAGGGCCTTTCCTTGGGACGGATAAAGCAGCACTGAATCATTTGCTGAATCACTACTTCAAGGGGCTGGCCGTGCCGCTCGAACAGAGCGAACAGCAGCCCCGGCAGCATGGCAAAAATCATCAGCAGGGCCGCTGCACTGTTGGAAAGATAGTTCCGGGCCAAAAAATAAAGCGGTCCGCCCGTTAAAAGCGCACCGCCGAAGCAGACCAGCTGCCGCTTGGTCAGCCCGAATAAGACTTTGGATTTTACATGGGTCAAATCTTTGGGAACGGTCACATACGCCATTCAAACGCTCCTTTCTCAATGGGCACCGAATACGGATTTGCTGATGCTGCCGGTCTTGAACAGACAGAAACAGAGTAGCACGGTGTAGCCCATGCAGCCCCAGATGGCCCCGGCGATGTCCGCTGCGCCCGAAATGTTGCGTATCAGCACCGCGTAAATGCCCACGACAATCATAATCAGGAACGCTTGGAAGCCTAACGCCAAAAGCGATTTCAAATAGTTCTGCCCGGTGCTGCGCCACTCGCTGCTGCCCATGGTCGCCAGCGGGATAGGCCCCAGTGCGGTCACAACGTAAATCTCGATCATGCGGCCGTAGGTCACAAGGAAGATGCAGATGGACAGGATGTTCATAGTCAGGCCCACAACAAGGGTCTGAAACCACAGGCTGAGCAGACTGCCGATGGTCATGCTTTCCAGCTGAAATTCCAATCCGGGTATCAGACGATCAAAGTGGATGGATGTTTCGCCGATGATCACGCCGGAGCTTTGGTTGACAACGCTCTGGGTGGCATCGAACACGCCCATGACGATGTTCCATGTGTTGCTGACAATGAGGATGGCAAAGGCAGACTTGAAAATCCAGCGGAAGAACATGGAGGTGTCGAAGTCGTGCATATTGTTCTTTTCGGTAATCATCTGGATAAGCTCATGGCACATCACAAGGGCAAGGATGGCCGCTGCAATGGGCAGCACCACCGTTTCGGAAAGACTGCGCAGCATATTGAAAATGCCGCTGTTCCATGCCTGCGGGGTAGAACCAACGTCCGAAGCGATTTCGCCCACCTTGGCGTTCACGTTGTCGAACAGGCCGGAGAGGTTGCCCGTGATGCCATCTATCAAAATGCCTTTTATCCATTTCTCGATGATCTCACTAATCAAGCAAAGATACCTCCTTTCCCGCGCCCTCCCATGTGAGAGGGAGAGCGCGGAGTAGGATTTTAAGTGTTAGTCGTTCGGAAAATTGTGGACAGCGATGCAGGGCTTAGCCCAGCAGCCCGGACAGCAGCGGGACAAGGGTCACGCCGATCAGGGCGACGCCGCCGCCCGCGACGAGCTGTTTGACGCCCTGGCTTTTGGCCGCAGGGTTATCCTGACCGTAACCTTCCAGAAGGTTGATGCCGCCCCACACGCACAGGCCACCGCCCAGGGCGATCACAAGAGTCTGCAATACGTCAATAGCACTGTTGAAGAAATCCATAAATCATTTTTCCTTTCGTTTTGTAGAATTGTTGTTGTCGGGTTCCAGATCGGATGCGTTCAATTCGTACATATCGAAAGGCTCGTCCGGCTTCACAATGGTCGGTCTGCGTTTCATGTACCGTTCTACGTCAAAGACGTTCTTCTTGTCGGCGTCGGACAGGTATTTGTAGCGGGGGTGCTTCGTCAGGTCGTACTTGTCGCTGAAAAACGGGCGCACACCACGAAGCTGCAAAATACACTTGCCGCCGTCCATGACTGCAATTTCGTCCTGGGTCATCAACTCCTTTCCTAATTTCTGATAACTGAGGCCGTGAGAAGTCTGCGCGCCGCGGTTTTCGGATTGGCTCAGGCTGTCGATGGT
>OHNI01000758.1_pt1 | contig 9752 bp, 4 predicted proteins | sample 1569501 | NCBI WGS metagenome assembly OHNI01 (sample SAMEA3879542, study PRJEB24766) | human gut metagenome | biome: human-associated habitat; feature: feces | place: USA | collected 1985/1987
ACCGGGAGAACAAGAAACTGCTGACGAAGTACACCCATTTGAAAAACGCCAACCGGTAGCTGTCACTCTAGGTACGTCTTACGATGAATGGTGCCTGGCACAAATAGCCAAACAACTTGGGTATGAGAAAGACTATAACTACTTTCTACAAGGGAGTAAAAACTATCGGAATATTTTCAATCCTAAAACAAAATTCTTCCATCCCAAAAATGCAAAAGGCGAATTCATAGAACCCTTTGATTATGCCACTGCCGGTGGATTAGGTGCCCGTGAAGCATACGGCGAGAATAACGGTTGGATATACCGATGGGATGTTCCCCATAATATTGCTGATTTAATTGAACTGATGGGAGGGAAAGAAGCATTCAGAAATAATCTTGAAACGATGTATAACACCCCATTGGGCGAAGCCAAATATGTATTTTATGCGCAATTACCGGATCATACGGGTAATGTAGGTCAATTTTCAATGGCTAACGAACCCAGTATGCACATTCCTTATCTGTACAACTATATAGGAGAGCCCTGGAGAACTCAAAAAAGAGTAAGGACATTGCTCGATGAATGGTTTAGAAATGACCTGATGGGACTCCCGGGCGACGAAGATGGCGGAGGAATGTCAGCATTTGTAGTCTTCTCCATGCTAGGTTTCTATCCTATTACTCCTGGTTTGCCTATTTATGTCATCGGAACTCCTATGTTCGAAAGAGCAGTTATTGAAACAGGAGCCGGAAAATCATTCGAGGTCATTGCGCACAACTATTCGCCGACAAATAAATATATCCAATCAGCCAAATTAAATGGCAAAGATTGGAACCAATCCTGGTTTGAACATAAAGAACTGATGAATTTTTGTTCAAATTCATACCTTCTTTTATCCTATTTGTTCCGATAACAAGCTTTATTTTTCCGTTTTCGTCATTAAATGAATCTGTAATTTGCGGAATTTTATCATCGGATACACTGGAATCAATAATCGCCACTTCATCAGCTTTGAATATACCTTTATTAACAAAATACTGTTTTAGTTTTGGCAGGAACTTGACGCCGAGCGGCATATATATCAATTGTGAAGTTTTCGGGTCTTTCTTTTTCATTGATTCTACAACTTTTGCAATATAATCAATTTTCGGAGAATTCTTGACAAAATCTTCTGGTGACACATCAAAATTATCACTTGCAATATCCGGTGATAATGTTGCTTTCCTTGACTGATTTATCGCTTTTAATATTGCTCCATCATTCTTGTTACCGGTTATGGCTTCCGCTTCCGCCTCTGCAATCAAATCTAACTGCGACTGGCTCGGCTCAAGTACAACGCGTTTCGTTATTTTATCCGGTCTTTGTATTCCGGCATCTTCCGCACTTCTTATGAGCATGACTGATTTAATCAATTCTCTTAATGAGCTTGCGTTCTTAAATCCAGTAACTACCTGTTTGTATTCAACTTCATTACGGCTGTTTACTATCCAATCAGAACTTATATCAGCATAGTTTTCCATAAACTGATAAACATTATATAGCCCCATTTTATCGAGTTTATCTTTGCCGATAAACGAAGTCATATTGAATACTTCCAGCGGACTGTTATTGAACGGGGTAGCCGTGAGCATAAATACATTTCTATTGTTGTTATTATTCAGTATATACTGTGACAACAAAAACATCCTTGCTGCACGCGCAGATGTGCTGCCTCCGGAAATGTTTACATAAGTATTTCCTTCCTGTCCGTCTGCTTTTGCATCAGCAAACAGATTCTTAAAGTTATGCGCCTCATCAACCGTAATATGGTCAAATCCTAAATCCTGAATATTGTGGAGTTTTTTATTCCCTTTTTCGGCTAATCCGAGAAGCTGCTCCGCACGTTCTTTTGCTTTTTCAGTACCGCGTTTTGTGCTTTCTCTGTTGAAATCATTTTGAACCTCATAAATTGTATTTATAAGCTCATTTGCAGAATTTTCGCCGTACCAAATATTCCCTAATGCTTCATAAGTTGCTACAGTAACACTATTCTCCGGAACTTCGCCGTTGAATTTGCTCATATTGTCGACATCATTTATTTTCAGGTTCGGGAAAGTTTCTTTAAATTCTCTTATCCAGTTATCTTTTACCTGTTTAGGTACTAAAATAAGCGGTTTTTTACATCTGCCCATTTGCATATTCTGAACAGTAGAAATAATGCCGGACAGTGTTTTGCCAACTCCGACCTCAAATCCCAGCAAGCCCACGCCCTTATTAGTTAAGAAATTTATACCTTCAACCTGAACATTTTGGAGTACAAGCGGTTTACCATAAAACTCTGAATTAAGCCCCTTGATTAAAAGCGGCATATTTTTATAATCGGGGTTGTAAACTGCGTTAAAATTTCTGTTCCAAGAATCTTCCAACTTGTCGCGCTGTTCCTGCGTTAATTCATTTCTTACAAAATCGTTGAAAGTTTTGTCTACTGTGTTTTTCAGTTTCGTCAGGTATTCAGCACGCTGCATATCACGCTCTTTTTTCTTTTCAGTTTCAGAGAGTGTATAGCTTGAGTAATGATAATCAATATTTATCTTTGCACCGTCAAGGAATTTTATTATATCCCATACAGAAACCCCATTCCTTTCGGAATTTGTCAGATTTTTAACATAATCCTCATATTTTTTGTCAAGCGTTACGGCTCTTAAAACTGTCCTATCTTCACCGGAATAATAACTGTGTTCGGTTACTTCTTCCTGTCCAACGACAAGTTCTCTGATAAAATCAGATGTCGGATTAAAAGATATTTGTTTTACAGTTTTCTTTTCCGGAAGAACTTTATTTAATTTTTTACGCTGGATTTCTTTCTGTTCTTCTGATATATCTTCGTATTCAAGTGCATCGAGTTTCTCGTAAATATCCCCCTGAAGGTAATTAAAATCGTTGTACAACTCCCTGTCATACATATTAACCTTTTCGCTAGGAGAGTACTTGTCTTTTGGCAGCGTACCGTCAACCCGTGTATCATTAAAAAGTTTTAAATCTTCATCCGATACTGTATTTTCCGGTACATATTCTTTATACTCAATATTACCTTTATTTTGAACTGTCAAGTTTTTCTTACCAGTTGTACGGGATTTCCGAACAACTGTTTTTTCAACTCCGGTTTTCAATTCTCCGGTATTTCCGGATAGCTGCGTTGTTTCTTTAATATCCTTCACAGATGTGTCTATACTATCAATGGCGTTTTTATCGCCCTTGACATATTTTTCCATTTTACCGCCAAAACGGCTTTTTCTTTCCTGAATTTCACCGAGTATTTTTTCAGGATGCGCTGCAAACCACTTTCCAAGATTTATATTTGTTTCAGCTTTTCCGGAAGTTTTCCTTAGTACAATAATATCTGTACCGATTGATGTTGTATCGAAAGAATTTTCAGGCAACCTGTATGCATCAAGCAACTGGCATTTTTTACCTATCTCCTGTTTTCCAGAAGTAATTGCACCGTCAAGGAATGAGCTCGGCACAATAAATGTCATAACCCCGTTTTCCTTTAGACTGTCAAGACCGCGGTTTATGAAATATGCTTCAAGCCGCGAGAACTTTTTACCTTCTCCCAAACCTTTATATCTGCCAGAATATGCTCCGTAAGGTGGATTACCTATAACAATATCGTATTCACCTTTTACAGATTTTATCGGAGTATTATTTTCTTTATTTATAAATCTCTCTTGAAACTCGCCGGTTTCAACATTTGTATCAGGATACAAAATTTTTGTAATCCTTGCACTAACCGGATTCATTTCAACTGCGTCAAAAGTTACATTTTTCGGAGCATGTTCTATAAATCTTCCCACTCCAACAGACGGTTCTAAAACTTTAGCACCGTTTGTATTAACATATTGAGAAGTAATATCCCACATCTTTTTAACAATATTTTCGGGAGTATAGTATTCTGATAGCAGACCTTTGCCCTCTGCACCTTGCTTTTCAAGACCGCCTGCACCGGCATATTTTTTTAACCAGTTTTTAATTGCTTGCGGCATTCTTACACTTCCGGCATAAATTCTATATTCGCCGTCATTAATAAACTTTTCTATAGCTTGATTTAACTCATGCTGATTTGAATACTCTTTATTAATAATTTCAGCGTGTTTTGAACTTATACCTCGCCCGTCAGAAGATGCGTTGTCCTCTCGTCTGATTTCATCAGAAGTTCGCTCATCTGTGGATTTTTCCGGTGAAACTCTTCCGCTTGTTTCTTCATTTGTAACCGTTGTTTCTGGTATTGAGGATCTGTTTGTATCAACTTTCTCAACCACATGTCCATTTGAAGTACCTCCATTATTTTGCACATTATTATTTTCTTTATATATTCTGTGAGCATCAAGTAAATTTCTTAATTTCTGAGCAGCTTCAACAGTTTCAGGATTTCCCCTAAGTTTTAAATAATGAAGAGCAGCAGCGTTAGATTCATCTAATGTTGCTGTATGATTCTTTAGTTTGTCAATTATAGAAGTATCGAAACCGGTTTTAGCGTATGTATCAGCCTGCTGTGATTTTTTTGTCTTTCTCGCTACTTTTTTCTTCTGTTTTATCTTTACTCCCTCAGGTAAACTTGCACTTTGCGTCCAATTATCAAGAGAGCTTATTGCTTCAATAACCGAACCTCTGTTTTCTGGAGAAATATCATATATATTTATTTTGTTTCGCAATTCTCGTATTTCTTTTTGTCCAAAATTCTCGTAAAATTCTCCTTTATTTAGTTTTTTTTCAAGCGACTTCTTGACATTTTCAATTTCTTTAAGATGTGAATTTACTATTTGTTTTTCTGACATATTTGGAGCGAGTTCTTGAAGTTTTGCCGGTACTTGCGCCTTTTGTTTAATTTGTTCAGAAGCTGTAAACTCTTGTTTTGCAGAAATATTAGGGGCAAGTTCTTTTATTTTTTCAATAGCTCTTGTTTTTGCAGCAGCTTTACGCTCTACTTTTTCAGTAGTTTTAGGTTTTTCTAATACTGCTGTTGCGCTTTCTGCTGGAGCTGCCTGCTGTATTTCATTGACTGCCTGTTGTACTGTAGTATTGTCTACGATACTACTAACTCCGTCTTGAGTGAGGTTGCTTAAGATTTCTCCCTCTTTGATAAGGTTCGGCATACCTGTATTCTCTACGGAAGTATCCATAGAATTATTGATTATTGTTTCAGGAGATTGTGCTGATTTTGCCGCTGCTTTTGTTCTTGCTTTCTCTGCTATATTCGGCGCAATAGCTTCTATGTTTTGATTATTAGAAAAAACTCCTTCACGGCTCAATTGATGTAATACATCCGCTGCTGTCGGTTGATTTACAATACCGTTGACCGCATTTGCAGCGTTATTTAAGGTATCCGCAGCAGAATCATATAAGACTTTTCCACCGTCTACGAGTTTAGCAGATACATTTTGTAACGCTTCTACAGGTACTTTAGGCAACTGCGTATCAATAGGTTGAGATATAGCAGTAGCACCACCGCCCAAAATACCACCTGTCAATGCGCCCATTCCGACAGCCTCGCCAAACCTTGAAAGGTTATCCCCCTGATTTATACCAAGTAATTTTTCAGCTCCGATAGATACGCCTTCCTGCATACCTTCTGTAATGCCTTCTGTAAGAGTTTGCTCTCCTGCGCTTTTTAATATTCCTTTCACACCCTTTGTTGCAGCACCTTGCGGAAATAACTTACCAAACAATAATCGGTCTGATACGGTTTCAAGAGCCGTATTAATTCCTTTTTCTGCTATTGCTGTGTTTTGGATTGCTTTTAGTTCATCTGCATTAGGCAATCTTCCATAAACATTTTGAAAAGCCTGTATTTTATCAAGATACTGTCCTTCCTGTGCAAGATTAGGAATACCTGTGCCTATAGTTGTAGCTATACCCGTTCCGACTTTTCCCAGACCTGCTGCTTTTGCGGCGGTTCCTGCTGCGACTCCGCCACCGGCTGCCATAAGCAGGTTAGTGGTTTGACTTCCAACTGCATTTGCTATTGTTGGTAATACAGTAGATTTATCTGTTAAACCGGATAAATGTTGATAATTATCATTTATTCTAGCCCCAACATCATCAGAATGTTCCTGCCAGAATTCAGCATTGTTTTTACCGAAGTCTGCAAGCGGCTTTATACCTGTTTTATCTCCAGCAAGTGCCAGAGCATCATTCAATCCTGCGCCAAAATCATAATAAGATTTTTTCGCAGCTCTGCCAAAAGTCATTCCAGTTTCCGGCAATGAAGCAATAAAAGGATGGCTTTCTGCAAAAGTTGGCTTTTGTTCTGCCGGCTGCTCTGCTAATAAATCATCATATAACCCTGAACTGGATTTTTTCTGCTGTGTATTTTTTTGTATAATTTTTTGAGGTGCTGCCTGCGGCTGCTCCTCTAATATATCATCATATAGTCCCATTTATAATTCCTATAATTTTATATGTTTCATTGGGTCAACCCCGTACTTATTTATAAACCTTGCTTTTGCTTCTGGCACTTTGTCCGCATAGTCTGGATTGGTTAAAATTCTGCTAAATCCTGCCAAATCTTCTGACCATTCCGGATTATCCTGTGGCTTTTTTGTTCCGGTTTTTGCACTTGTCTTATTGGCTTTTATTATTGCAGCATTGGCTTTTTTAGAATCATTTATAATTTTTTGCTCTTTGTATTTTTCATCTATGTTTGTTTTTCTTTCGGCATTCTCCGCCATTCTTGCTCTATATTCAGCCATATTGTCGTAATAGATTTTTTTAAGCTCGTTTTCCCACTGTTTATATTTTGGAGTCATTAAAGCATTCATACTTGAACTGTCAATATTTCCAAATACTCCTGTATCAACATCTACACCGTTTTCTTTCAGTACCTGTTGATAAATATTGTTCATTGTGCGCTGATTTGCAAACTTATATCCTTGTCCAACACCGTAAAGCGGATTTCCTGTTAGTGCTGTTGAAATGCCACCGGCAATAAGTCCCTGTACTGTAGGATTATTTAAAGCCCTTACAATTGTTCCGGCACCCTCGCCCAGCCTTGTCATTTTTGATTTATTCTCCTGCGGTGCTATATATTTATCCCCATTCCAAAAACCAGCATATTTTGCATTATTACCTGTTGCATACATGCTTTCGTTACTGAATGTTTCGTGGTTTGGTTTTTTATATTTATCGGTGAAGTGTTCTCCTGCGCTTCCATTCGCTAAGTTAGTATTATTTAATACCTCATTTTTCCAATATCCCTGCATGTCGTAGTCATTAAAGTTGTCATTAGGGTTAATAACGCCTTTGAGCTTCATATCGGCGACCCACTTATTGAATTGTTGTTGCTCCGGAGTGGTTAGTTTTGTTGTATAATCATTAGGATTTATAGCTTTTTTAAATTGTTCTAAATCACCTCTTGCAATAGTGTTTGCCAACAAATTTTCAGGAGAAAAAGCTGTTGTACAATTCTCTTGATATCCTCTTGCCAAATCACTCATGCCAGAAGCAAATTTCGCTAAGATAGAATTTTTTGCATTTTCTACTATTTGTCCGGTTTGCGGTGGTGCTTGCATTGCTTGATTTTGCTGTGGCAGGGTTATTCTCTGACCTTCGGCAGCACCTTTGTTATATTCGTCAATATAAGAAGCCATATCTTTATTGCCGAGATTATACCCGTTCAGTGCTGAATTTACAGTATGGTCGTCCCAGCCATTGTTCCGTAATGATTGCGCGAAGGCTTCTTTTGTGGTTGGGAAACCTGAAATATTGCCGTTTATATCCTGTATTTGTGCCGCACCGCCCGTTGGTACACCTTGCGATAACGCTTGCTGCGCCTGTTCTTGTAATGCTAATGTATTCTGTTGAGTTTGGTTAAGCGCTGTTTCTGCTTCTTGATTAACTATTTGATTAGTTTGATTTAATAGAGCTTCTCCACTCTTTTTTGCCCTTTTTCGGTTTGTCCCTTGCGCTGCCATAATACCGAGTGCAACTAATGCTCCTATCGGGCCGGCTGCGGCTGCCCCACCAGCAGCACTTCCACCTGCGGCTGCTCCGCCTGCTGCGGCACCACCTGCCGCCGCTCCTGTTCCTGCTGTGGCCGCACCAACTCCTGCACCTGTAGCTGCTCCCGTTGCTGCCCCAGCACCTGCCGCTGTACTTGCCCCTGCTGCTCCGGCTGCCGTGCCTGCTCCAGTTAAAGAACCACCAAATGCAGTTAATCCGTTTCCGAGCGCTCCGGCAAGTCCGGTTTTTCCGGCAAGATATTCTCCTGCTTTTGTTGCAGCATTACCGAGCGCGTTATTTGCAACACCCTTAAAATATGTTTGAGGTGCATTTAATGTATTCGTTACTGCATTTGCTCCGTTAGATAAATTGCCGCCTAAGTTAGCCATACTTCCGCCGAATTTTTGCGCCATAGCATTGTCAACATTATTTTTAACAGCATTTCCTACGGCTGAAAGGTTGCTGCCTAATGAGTTTACATCAGAAGCTAACCCTTTTATTTGGGCAATTCCATTCCCCTGTCGTTCTCTTGCTTGTTCTTCGGCGATTTGTCTTAAATATTCTTGATAATATATATTATTGCTATTCATATTGCCCCCTACATTCCATAAGAACTACTGCTTGATGAGCCTGAACTTTTCTTATCCGCATTACCTGAACTTGTATTAAGAGATTGAGCTTGATTGCCGGAAACGACATTGTAGCCCTGAAATGCTAAATTCATAAGAGTATTTATCATACTTGCGGTATTGTTCTGGCTATTAGTTAAAAGGTTAGCGGTATAGTCACTAATTGCATCATTTTGCTGCTTAGCAAGATTGTTATATAAATCAGTTGCCTGTGAAGAACGTATCATATTCCTCTGTGCGAGAGGTGCAATGATATTATTCTCAAGAGATTTTCTTGTTTCGTCGTTCAATGTTTTTGTATAAGCATTTAGCTGAGCTTGATTTGTTGCCGTATCTATACTCGGATTAAGATATTCATTTAACAACTGGTCGATATTGTTGTTTGTAAAATTATAAACTTTAGACAGTGCCGTATTTGGCTGCAATGTCGTTGTTGTACCGCTATCATTTGTCGTTGATTTTACATAAGGATTAGTGGTTGTAGTTGTTTTGTAAGTCGTACTTGATTCAGAACTTGATTTCGATTTAGAACCGCCGCCCATATTATCTACCTTTCATATTTATATAAATTATTACCAACTTTTTTAAATCCACACCGGAAAAGACATAAAATCGCTGTTTTATGCTGTGTTTCGGCGTAAATATCACAATTAAACCAATCAAAAGACTTTTTTAGACATTCCAGATTTAATTTATGTGTCCCCCGATAAGCAAACGCATTGACAAATAACTTATCATCACGCATATAGTAATAAATACAGCCGATATGCCTGTTATCATCAAAGAATGAATAGAAAAATGTATTGTTTACAATATCTCTGAAACATTGGTTATCATTTATCAGTTTTGCGCATTTCCGGTACAGTTTTTTACATTCTTTATAATTAAAATTCTTATCTGTCGGTATGCGTACAGTTATCATTTATACTTGTTTTACCTTTATTTTGCTGAATTCCATATTTTTTATTGCAAAATTCTCTGTCAATTTCGTAGTATAAATGCAGATTTCAAGAATTTTGAAGGTTGCATTAGGAAACTTTCCTACTGCATTGGTTGCCTTTGAAGCCCAGTAATTTATTCCCCACAAACCAACTCCCCAAATTAAGAAATTCTTAACCTTTGATTTAATATACTTAATTTTCGGTTTTTTAAAAGTATTGTAAT
>OHNI01000766.1_pt1 | contig 9662 bp, 9 predicted proteins | sample 1569501 | NCBI WGS metagenome assembly OHNI01 (sample SAMEA3879542, study PRJEB24766) | human gut metagenome | biome: human-associated habitat; feature: feces | place: USA | collected 1985/1987
GCATATTATTATACTCTTACAATAGAGGGCTTGAGAACTCTGCCGTTTTTCAGGTTCTTGTAGCCGTAAAGAACAACTTCCTTGATAGGACCTTCAACAGTTGCCTTCTTCTTGTCAAAGAATGCAGCCTTGCGCTCTTCTCTGGTCATTATCTTGGTGTGCTGATCCTCATCAAATGCGTCACCGGGCTTGGTGTCAAGCAGTGCGTACAGAGGTGAAGGATAGCTGCTGTTGTGGAAATCCAGGAAGTAAGCGAATATCTCGTTGAGAGTTCCTACATCGGAGAAATCCTCTGCATTTATCTTCTGCTGAGTGTACTCCCAAAGAGCCTGGATATGACCCCACTGAGCGCCGCTGGAGAGGAAGCTTCTTACATTAAGATCCTCATTGAATACGTCCTTGAGGCCTTCCTTGGTAGCGGGAGTAAGGTTCTGGTACTTTTCAAATACCTGTGTAAGGTCGCCGAAAGTGAGGTTGTATGCGTCGATATCCTTTTTAAGCTCATTGACTTCGTTGGTCTTCTGAGTGATCTCTGCATTGCATTCAAGAATGCGGTTGGAAAGATCCTCGGCGTGATTCTTGAGGGACTCTGCATACTTGCCTATCTCGTCGATCTGAGTGTTCTTGGTATTGATAGCTTCGCTGTACTGCTCTGTTTTAGCTGCAAGCTCGCTGTTTTGGGAGCTGAGAGCTGTTATCTGCTCATTGAGGGAGCTGATGGTGTTATCTCTCTCGGCAAGAATATTTCTTGCGTTCTCCACTTCCTCAGCATATGCGTTTGCGGTTTCTGCATACTCGTTTATCTTCTGGCGGAGAATGAGCATACCCTGGAGCTGAGTGTTCATAGAAGTGATAGTGCTGTCCTTCTGAGTGATGGATTCATGTGCTTCTGCAAGCTTGGCTTCAGTATCCTTAAGCTTTGCAGCACTTGCTTCGATCTCGGATTTGTATGTATCAACTTCGCCGCTGAGCTTTTCGTACTTGCTCTTTTCGGCAGCCAGATCAGCTGTGAGAGCAGCTACCTTAGCATTAAGCTCTGCATTTTTCGCATCGGCATTGCTGTTAAGCTCAGCAATGGTCTTATCCTTGCTGCTGATCTCTGCTTTTGCCTTTTCGATATCAGCGGTAAAGTCTGTGATCTTGGCTTCAAGCTCGGATATCTTCTTTTCAAGCTCTGCGTTTTTGTTTTCAATTTCTGCCTTTGCGGATGCGGCATTCTTTTCAGCCTCAGCCAGCTGTGCGGCAGCCTCTTCATTTTCCTTTTTAAGGCGCTCGATTTCTGCGCTGTCATTCTGAGCCTTCTGCTTGTCAGCTTCGTTCTGAGCCTTGACAGTTTCAAACTCAGATGTAACGGCAGCAAGCTTTTCATTAAGTCTGCCGATCTCGGAATCCTTCTCGGAGCCTGTGGATTCGAGCTGTTTTCTCATATCATCGGCAGCGGAGCTGCTTGCTGTAAGCTGAGCCTTGAGATAATTTTCGGAAGCGGTAAGCTCTGCAATGCGTTTGTCCTTTTCGCCTGCTTCATCCTGTCGGATGCGATTTTAGCGCTGTCACTTTCGGAAGAGGTGAGCTTGGCGATATTTTCGGTAAGCTCTGCGATGCGCTTATCTTTATTTTCAGATTCAAGCTTAACGGCAGCCGATGTACCTGACAAATCATTAAATTCAGAAAGCAGACTGCTGTACTTTTCTTCTGCTTCCTTGGAGGACTTTGCAAGCTTTTCCTCCAGCTCTTTTACAAGATTTTCGTAGCGTTCGATTTCCGCTGCCACACCGTCATCACTTAAAAGCTTTAAAAATTGGCTCTTAATGTTGTCATCTCTGAGACTATCCAGCAGCATTTTCTGAAACTCTGCAAAATCCATCTGCACACAACCACCGTTCTGTATATTTATTTTATTACCAGGATAAATTACAATAATTTTCCTGATCCCACTTGATAATCATAACATATTTTCACTATTTTGTCAAATCCATTTTTGTAGAAAATGTGCAGATATTTTTGTAATATAATACATACTGTGAATAAAGTATAGCGATATAGCTATAAAAATTGCTCCCGAACATATGCACGGAAGCAATTTTGATTTGGTTATTCAGATGACGATACCTCGATACCGTCCTTCTTTGCGGATATCCTTATAGTCTTTACAGGCTTGCTTGCGCTTTCGACGATAATATCAGCTATCTTATCCTCGATCTCGGAGCGGATAACGCTTCTGATATCTCTTGCACCAAACTTCTTGCCGTATGCCTTTTCGGCAATGGCAGCCGGAACACGCTTGTCATATTTAAGCTCAATGCCCTTTTCTGACAGAGGATCCTTCATTTCGGTAAGCATAAGACCTGCTATTTCAGCGTAGCTTTCCTTTGAGAGAGGATCAAACACGACTATCTCGTCAACACGGCCCAGAAATTCGGGGCGCAGGAACTCGGACAGAGCCTTCATTGCCTTTTCACGGGAAATATCGCCCTCTGTCTTGTTAAAGCCCAGACCTGTTGTCTTGTCAGAGCTGCCTGCATTGGAGGTCATGCAGATTATGGTGTTCTCAAAGTTTATAGATCTGCCCTGAGCGTCCTTTACATGACCCTCGTCCAAAATCTGTAGCAGCAGGTTCATGATATCGGGGTGAGCCTTCTCAATCTCATCAAAAAGGATAACGGAATAAGGGTGTCTGCGAACCTTTTCGGTAAGCTCGCCTGCATCGTCATAGCCCACATATCCCGGAGGTGAACCGATAAGGCTGGAAACGGAGAATTTTTCCATATACTCGGTCATATCAAGGCGGATAAGCGTGTCAGTTCCGTTGAACAGTTCATCGTTGATAACCTTTACAAGCTCGGTCTTTCCTACACCTGTGGGGCCAACAAAAATGAATGAAGCGGGACGTCTGCGCTTTGTGAGCTGAACTCTTGAACGCTTTATAGCTTCGCATACAAGGTCAACGGCCTTATCCTGACCGATTATGCGCTTTTTCATCTCACTGTTAAGTGCGGCAAGCTTTTTGAACTCGGTCTCTTCAATCTTGTTTGCTGGGATACCTGTCCAAAGCTCAATTACCTTTGCAAGGTCGGAATCCTCAACATTGATATTTTCAATTTTCTTGTCCAGATCGTCAAGCTCGTTCTTCTCACGGATAAGGAGAGATTTCTTTTCGGCAAGCGCCTCAAAATCAGGCTCGTCGCCGTCCTCTATAGTCTTTATCTCGTTTTCCAGGTCAGATACCTTTTTCTTCATATCATGCTCGTTGGAAAGCTCAATGCTTCTGATGCTGCGGTTTGCGCAGGCCTCGTCCAGCAGGTCGATAGCCTTGTCGGGAAGATATCTGTCGTTGATGTACCTTTCGGATAAAACAGCACACATTCTGAGCAGCTCATCGCTGATCTTTACTCTGTGGTGCTCTTCATAATAGCCCTTTATGCCCTTGAGCACTTCAACTGTGTCCTCAATGGTAGGCTCATTAACAGTTACAGGCTGGAAACGTCTTTCAAGTGCGCTGTCCTTTTCAATGTACTTTCGGTACTCCTTAAAGGTAGTAGCGCCTATTACCTGCAGCTCGCCACGGCTGAGAGCAGGCTTCAGGATATTGGCGGTGTTCATGGTCGAGCCTTCGCTGTCCCCTGCGCCAACAATATTGTGTATCTCGTCGATAAAGAGGATAATGTTGCCTTCTGTCTTTATCTCGTTGATAAGGCCTTTTATTCTGCCCTCAAACTGACCTCTGAACTGAGTTCCCGCAACGAGAGCAGTCAGGTCAAGGAGAAATACTTCCTTGTTGGCCAGCTGGAAAGGTACCTCCCCTGCTGCTATCTTCTGAGCAAGACCCTCTGCAATGGCAGTTTTGCCGACGCCGGGTTCACCGATAAGGCAGGGATTGTTTTTCTGCCTGCGGCAGAGTATCTGAATGGTGCGGGCGATCTCTTTGTCTCTTCCGATTATCCTGTCAAGCTTGCCTTCCTTTGCACGGGCGGTAAGGTCGGTGCAGAAAGAGTTAAGGAACTTTCTTTTCTTGTCCTTGCTTCCCTTGCCGTCGCCTTTGCCCACGCTGTCGGGAATATCGGCATCAGCGCCCTGACCGGGAGCCTCCTCGGCGGTCATGTTCTGCTCGTCCGTGGGCTTTGCCGCATTGAACAGTGCATTGAAAAAGTTGGGCAAGGAGTTTGTTCCGCCCATCTTGAACATATCGGAATCAATATTATCTGAAAGATCAGTCATAGCGTCAGCGTATTCTTCCAGCTGATCGTCTGTTATATTCTTTTATCTGCGGGATGTTCATTTTTCTTGCGCATACAAGGCATAAGCCCTCGCTATGCTTCTCGCCGCCCTGCATGGACTGAATGAACACCACAGCCTCACGTTTTTTACATCTGCTGGAACGCATTACTGCAATTCCATCCTTTCTGTACGAATAAACGCACATTAAATTTTAAGCTCTGTCATCAGATCATATATCCTGCCGAAAACGAGAGTATGGGAGAAAATATCTTCATTCATATACTCTGTTCCGCCTGTCCATCGCACGGCGAGGACAATAAGCATACAGCACGCCGCAATAACGGCAGCACCTGCCGCTGCGCCTGCCACCGCTCCCAATATGGAGTCGCAGGCCTTTATAGGCTGTAATTTCCTTACAACAAGCACCGCTCTTACAATGAGATGAAGCACCAGACTGCACAGTGCAAACACCACAGCCCATATTATCATTCCCAGAAAGCGTATGCAGGCAGGTCTTACAACGATCTGCTCCAGATAATCCGCAATGCCATTATATTCCGCATTTTCGGATCTTATACCCCAAAGTTCGGTGAATATCGCTTCCACGGCGTTTTCATCGGACAGCATATCCCTTACGTAAGCCTTATCGACCTTTATCCCGAGAGGCATTCGGCTGTTAAGCTCATCGGCTATAACATCGCCGTACTTTTCGGTTATAGCTTTTATTTTATCACTAATTTGCGGATTAGTCAATAGTGTTCGCAGGTCTATGCCCAAATAATTATACAATTTGGGGATACTTTCGGAAATAAGCTTTCCTCCGTCATCAATGATATCCCCTGCAAACTGCTTCATAAACTCATTGTCGCCGAAGCTTTCTTCTATTATCTCGTCTGCCAGCTCATTTGCCTTGTCACGTATCTCATCCTGTGCTTTGGTCTTAACGTCCTGCACAACCGTGTCGATGCGCTGCTGCACTTTGTCATGCAGATATCTGTCATACACATAGGTCGTTACCGACTGCGATGACAGAACAGACGCTATTGCAAAAGCGATAACAAAGCAAACACAGTTCAGAATTGTCCTGAGCACTCCCCTTTTATACCCCAGCCCTATACATACTATCATTATAAGCAGCAGGGCGATATCGTAAATATAAGCACTCATTAAAATTTATCATTCACGCATTTGATTTGCGTGGGTTCTCCTCTCCTGTGAGATTTTTGGCATTGCATCAGTCGGAATAATCTATCCTGTTTATAGTGTCGTAACCCATAAGGTAAATATATTTTCCGTTCCTGCACAAGTCATCATAAGTGTCCTCGAGGGCTATGCTGCCTGTGTTGAGACCGTTTGCTGTGTAAACATCTATTCCGTCTCCGCTTAAAATATATGCGCTGGAGCCGTCAACAAATACCTTTTCGGCATCATCGTCAAGAACAGTTGTTATGGGCGACGTGCAGTTGGAGCCGCTGAAGGTTATGAGAGCTGTGCGCCTCAGGTCGGAATTTTTGGTAAGCACGCCCGTTATCTCGCCGTTTGAGTCATAGTCCTCGATGGTGTAGTCGTAGGAATATTGAGAAACTATATTTCCTTCGGAGTCAAAGCCTGCGGACATGGTGTCGCCTATCATGATTATGCCGCCGTCGGAAGTGAACCTTGTATCCAGCGCAAGAGCTGGAATGCCGTCGCTGACCCACTTGGGGTCTGTGTCGGAAAAATCAAAGCGTATCATTTTTGAAACCAGCTGGCCGTTTTCTGCCGTGAGAACTGTTACGATGCAGCCTGCGCTGTTGTTGGTAAAGGTAACATTGATAATACGGCTGTCATAGCTGTAGTATGTGAAAATAGGCTCGCCGTTTGCGTTGTAAATTTTCAGCATTGCCAGAAATTTATCCGACTTTGTTACCACAGCCGCATAGTCTGAGCTTGAAAGCTTTGCGATATAGATAATATCATCGGCAGTTTTTTCATAAATTGTCTTGTACTTGCTTTCAAGGCTGAAATCACGTCCGCCCTCGTCATAGATGAGAGCCTTGCTGCCTGATACGCACAGCAGAGGATTTGCATAGGTGTGCTGCCTTTCGTTCATCACCTTTCCGTCACTGCTGTAGATATGGAACTGTGAGTCATCTAGCACGGCAATGCAGTTGTCGATGCTCATAAGCTGGTAGCCCAGACCGCCCTCGACCTTTATGGGGAATTTTCCCTCTGCAAGCTCTGCGGAGGAGGCTTCGGGCTGAACTGTCTCGGGGATAGTGGTCAGCACGCCGTTAAGGTACGGGTACCACATATCCTTGGTGAATACCGCCACAAGTGCAGCACCGCAGATAAGCAGCACAATGAATATTTTAATGATGAGATTTCTTGTTTTCTTAGCCTGACGCTTTTTTCTCAGCTCCGAAATATCGGTGACTGCCATATTCGCTCTCCTTTCAGTAAAAGACCTTGTTAAGATATAAGCCGTATGGTTTTGCGGTGATGCCCGCCAGATTGCGGTCACGGCTTGCGATTATCCTGTCGATATCCTCAGGCTTGAGTCTGCCCTCATTCACGTAGATAAGTGTGCCTACTATTATGCGCACCATATTGTAAAGAAAACCGTCTCCCCTGACGGTCACGGTAACGATATCTCTCTCACGCGATACATCGCATTTTGTCACCGTTCTTACGGAATTTTCCTTTATGCCCAGCGCTCCGCAGAAGCACAGAAAATCATGTGTGCCTACTATTCTCTCGGCAGCGGCGTTCATGATGTCTGTGTCCATGGGATAGGGATAATGAAAAGCCAGATCGTATAAAAATGGGTCACGTACTTTTCTGTTCAGTATCTTATAGATATATTCCTTGCCCGTGCAGGAATAGCGTGCATGAAAATCAGCGGGAGCTTCCTCACAGTCCAGCACGGAAATATCATCGGGAAGCAGGCTGTTCATTCCACGGATAATGTTTTCGCACGGGATAGAATGTTCTGTATTAAATGAGAAATAGTATTCATTCGCATGAACTCCCGTGTCTGTTCTGGAGCAGCCGTTTACCGATACAGGAGCAGCCGTGAGACGGGATAAAACGCCTTCTACCACATTCTGCACCGCAACGGAATTTTCCTGCCGCTGAAAACCGTGGTATGCTGTGCCTCTGTAGGCTATCTTTACTTTGATATTGCGTTTGTCAGCCATAAGCACCTCACAGAATGACCCTGCCCATATTTATGAGAAGCACTCCGCCGAGGAAAAGCATGGTCACAGACAGAGCCGCATAATCCTTTCCGCCAGATACCAGTGTTTTGAGCTTTGTTCTGCCCTCACCGCCGTTATAGCAGCGGCATTCCATAGCAAGAGCAAGCTCCTCCGCACGCCTGAATGACGATACAAAAAGCGGGATAAGGATAGGCACAAGAGCCTTTGCCCTCTGGATAACGGTTCCGCTGTCCATATCCGCTCCCCTTGCTTTCTGGGCGGAGATTATCTTGTCAGTCTCTTCAATAAGTGTGGGGATAAACCGCAGAGCTATTGTCATCATCATAGCAAGCTCATGGGTGGGGAATTTCAGCTTTGAAAGTGGCTTCAGTATCTGCTCGATAGCGTCTGTCAGCACAATGGGAGAAGTGGTGTAGGTGAGCAGTGAAGAGCCGCAGATAAGGGCTATGAGCCTTATTATCATATATCCCGATGTGATAAGTCCGTTATCGGTTATCCTTATGCCGAATATCTTGAATACGGTAACGCCGTCAATAAAGAAGATATTCAGCACTGAGGTGAATATGATGATTGGGATAATAGGCTTCATGCTCTTTACAATAAGTTTGAGTGAGAGCTTTGATGCTGCGAATGCTATAACAAAGAACAGCAGAGATAAAAACAGTCCTGCAAAATTATCCGCCGTAAATATCATTACGATAAAGAGAGCGGTTATCAGTATCTTGAAGCGGGCATCAAGCTTGTGCACAAAGGAGTTCCCGGGAAAATACTGACCGATGGTAATGTCTTTAAGCATTGCCCTCACCTGCCTTTCCCTTTGCCGCAAGGTATTCGTTTATAGTTTTCATGGCAAATTCAATGGTGTAAACGTCGCCCCTTATGTCGATCCCTCTGCTTCTGAGCATAGAGAATACCTTCGTGATCTGGGGCACAGAAAGACCGATGGCTGCGATTTCGTCAGCCCGTGCAAATACCGCAGGGGGCGTGTCATAGCAGAATACTTCGCCCTTGTTCATAACAAGTATCTTCTGAGCAAATCTTGCCACGTCCTCCATGCTGTGGGAAACAAGCAGCACCGTGGAGCCTGTTTCCTCGTGATAATGCTTTATCTGACCCAGTATCATCTCACGGCCTCTCGGGTCAAGACCTGCCGTAGGCTCGTCCAGAATGAGCACCTTTGGGCGCATTGCCATAACGCCTGCAATGGCAACTCTTCTTTTCTGACCGCCGGAAAGCTCAAAAGGAGACTTGTTCAGCAGGCTGTCATCAATGCCAACCAGCTTCGCAGTCTCTCTTACACGCTTGTCAATCTCGCCCTCGTCAAGCCCCATATTTGTAGGGCCGAAAGCGATATCCTTATAAACAGTTTCTTCAAATATCTGGTATTCGGGATACTGAAAAACCAGACCTACCTTAAAACGAACATCACGGAGCTTGATATCCTTGTCATGAATGTCAACTCCGTCAATGAATATTTTTCCCGAAGTGGGCTTTATCAGACCGTTAAGGTGCTGGATAAGGGTAGATTTACCCGAGCCTGTGTGGCCGATGATGCCCACAAGCTCTCCTTCTTCGATTTCAATATTAACATCTTTCACCGCAGTCTTTTCAAAGGGCGTCCCCTGACTGTAGGTGTAAGTGAGATTTTCGGTTCTAATTACAGACATCTGTTATCCTCCAGGCGGATACATTTCCTTGCGGATAATGTTCCTGATAAATTGGTCGGTTATGCGCCGACAGAGAGCTTTTTGCTAATCCGTGCAGCATTCACGATGCTGACCACGGGAAGAAGTGAAAGAAATATATAAAGTGCAGCCTTTTTCTTTGTTATGCTGCCGTTTTCAACCAGCTTTTTCACCTGTGCCGACATAAAAACAGCCGACATCACCTGAAATACTATAAGTGCTGTTCCGCTGACACCTGCCGCAAGTACCATGGGCAGAGACGACATTATGGTGTGAAAGCCCACGATCAATACCCACATTGGGAACAGAACAGCCATTACGATAAAGCCTATGCCGAATGTAAGGCAGCCGATAAGTATTGTGGCAGCAATGAGTTTAAGACTGCTTACAGCCGCAAAACTGAATGCGCTCACCGCCGCTATGGCAGCAAAAACGGAAAATGCAGCGGTGCATACAGCGCCGAGGGCCGTTGATGTTTTTGACCACACAGACAGGCAGTGTATATCATCGTCAGGTGAGCCGAACATCTGCTGCTCCTTTGTTTTGCCGTTGTGAAGGGCAA
>OHNI01000771.1_pt1 | contig 9603 bp, 7 predicted proteins | sample 1569501 | NCBI WGS metagenome assembly OHNI01 (sample SAMEA3879542, study PRJEB24766) | human gut metagenome | biome: human-associated habitat; feature: feces | place: USA | collected 1985/1987
CTTTTGTGCCTCTATCTAATACATAAATTGGCGTATAATCAACTTTGCTTAGTACTACTTCTCCTGTTTCTCCGCTTTTTCTAAGTTCAATATTAAGAACTAACTCTATTTTTGATATATCCATTGTTTCACCTGATATGTAGTTTCCTAAAGAATATGCAACAAGTACATTTTTTTCTTCTGGACTTTGCATAACTTCCATTTTTTGAACTGCTGATGCATGATTTCCTAAAATCATATCTGCCCCATTTTCTACTAAAAATTTAGCTATGTTTTGTTGTTCTTTATTAGGCTTTGTTGAATATGCATCTCCCCAATGCATAATTATTATGCTATAGTCTGCATTTTCTTTAGCATATTCTAAATCTTTTTTAGCAATTTCTGAATTGTATATATTTGCACTATCTAATTCCTCTTTTGTTTTACTATTTTGATTTTCAAAACCATATGTATATGACAAAAATGCAATCTTAGTATTTTTTATTGTCTTTATCTTTACTCTACTTTCCCCTAAGTTATCTCCTACTACATCATATCCTATTCCTTCTAGTGCTCTCTTAGTTTCTTGCAAGCCTTCTATTCCATAATCTAAACTATGATTTGTGCTTATACTAACTAAATCTATTCCTATATTTTGATTTATATGTGGCAGTTCCTCGTGTTCTGTTTCCACTAAAATTGATACATAATATTTTCCACTCGGAACTTGTGATATCGTTGCCGATTTTATCTGTCCACTAAAATTTCTATGCAGTTTTGCTTTTATACCTTTTAATTTAGGCAGTTTTACTCTATTACACCCGAAATCTACTGTTATATTGCCATTCGTAAAATTTGTTGTATATGACTTATGATTATCGTGTTTACTCTTAAACTTCGGATAACCTGCGTGTTCCTTGAAAAATTTCCGGTATGCAGCATCCATGTTATAAATCGCGTTTGTCAGAGCAAATTTATCCACTTCTTTCAGCCATTCATACTCTTTCTTTAATTGTCTGTTGCAGTAATTGTTACAGTCGGTTTTACTAACTGATTTTCTCTCTTTCTCATATACTTCTTTCCGGTATGCCAGTGTCTGATTATATACAAAACGGCAACAGCCAAATGTTTTTGCAATCTGTATTTTCTGCTCATTATCAGGGTATATTCTGTATTTATATGCCTTTAACATCCACTGTCACCCTCTTTCTCAACCTTGATTTTCTATATATCTTTTCAGCATTTCCTCCGATACATTTCCTACACTACAAGCAAATCATGTAGTGAATGTGGTCTTTATCTGTTTCCATATATCTTATTATCACACTGTGTCTCTAACATATCTCATATGGAAACTGTTTTATATCATCTGATATCTGCCTCGAAACCAGTAATTTCTTCCTATATTTGCAGACAAAAATAATGTGATATTGTAATAGGTATTTATGTCTGTTTTTAGATTTCCATGTTCCTCCCATGCCATGAGTATACAATAATTTCTGATTTTTAGCTACCTTAACCCACCATCTAAAGCCAGTGGGATTGCGGTAGCCTTATTTCAAGATCCACACGGTCAAGCCACACAGCCGAAAGCGGAGAAACCGTCACTTTGCATGCCTGCTCACAAAGCACCTTCGCATCCGGATCTCTGAGCTGCCATTTCACAACTGCCTGTTTTTCCTGCATCGTTTCATTCGTCACATTTAACCGGATCGATTTTTTCACCGGGAATGGCTCAGCGTTCACGTTCATCGTCTGATTCAACAGTCCTTCTTCTTCACAGGAAAGAAGCACCGGCGCAAAGAAACGCTTTGCGTAATAGTGAAGTGCCTTCCATCTGCCGTAATAATCGATGGATGACCAGGAAGCTACCGGCCAGTAAAAGCGATCCGGGTCTTCTTTTTTCAAAAGCTTCGGGAACAGATATTCATAGATCTTCACATAGTCGCTTTTGATCTCATCTATCGTCTTCTGATTGCGATAGCCCGCAAAACAGGCACAAAAAAACGACAGGCATGTCCGGGCGCTGAACATACTATGTCGTTTTATCATATTCTGGAATATATAGATTCCCATTCCTCTGAACCATTGGAGGTACAGGAGCTTGCCAGACTCTGTCATATGAGCTATTCGCATTTTGCAAAGCTTTTCCGTGAAAATTACGGAAGATCCTGCAAGGAATATATCAAGTATATCCGGCTTAATAAAGCGCAGGATCTGCTGGTCAATTCAGATCTGGATATCGATTATATCGCACAGGAGACCGGTTTCTATGACAGCAGTCATTTTATCAGGCAGTACAAAAGCTGGCGTGGCATCACACCGAAGCAGGAGCGGAAATTCATTGTCTCCTGACAGCTTTCAGAACAGCTGTCACGGCTCCGTATAACACACCTGCGATCGCCCAGATCACCCAGTAATATTGGGGCTTTGCATTTCCATACGGTCCAAAGCAGACAAACAGGAAAACCGCTGTGACAAGCAGCCAGTAACAGGTACTGACAGCACTATAAATACCGCTTCTTGCCTTATTTTCTCTTGTATACTCTTCTTCCTCCAGCAGCTTCTGCATGGAATCATTGATCGTTCCGGCATACACGAAAAGCAGACATGCGATTGCTATCACAAACAGCATAAAACAGACCGCCGCACAGGAAACGATATCTCCGGCATCCAGTCCCATTGCCCCAAAGAGCGGCATAACCGAAAAAATACATAAGACCGTTCCGATAATTTTATTTCTTGTATAAACCGGCTGAAATTCCTTTTTACGCGCCCTCACAAGACCGATTACACCATATTCCGTTTCAAATGGTTCTTTTTCCAAAAATGCATAGTCTTTTTCTTTTGCACTGCATGACGTATAAATCACAACGCCGATCGCCACAAAAAAAATGAGAACACACAGCCCGATCGCAGCGGCGGCATTTTCGTTGATTCCAAATCTTGCATATTCACTCATAGATGCCAATAAGATCAGTGCAATAGGCGAACTCACCCATAAACAAGTTGCCAGAGCCTTCTTTGGGGCATTTTCTCTTTCCAGCTTCATATAAGCGGAAGCCTCTTCCATAGTCACCCGCCTGTATGTTTTTTCCGGATTTTCCTGCGTTCCCGCATCTGTCACAAGAACCGGCTCCGGCTCTTCCAGCTCATCCTTTAATAAATAATCGGTCGTGACCGAAAACAGTCTGCTGAGCTGCACGATTTTTTCGATGTCAGGCACTGACTGCGCCCCTTCCCATTTGGATACGGATTGTCTGGTTACCCCCAGCCTGCCGGCAAGCTCCTCCTGCGACCAGCCCGCTTTCTTTCTCAGATTTATGATCTTGTCTGCCAGAAACATGTTGTACTCTCCTTTTGTTGTCAGTTATTTGATGCATTTATCCTATCGTTTTTATCGGTTGCGTACAAGAAAGCAGTGCAGGCAATGTGTCAACCACCGGTTGCGAAGTGCTGATTTCCTGCATTTTCTACTGTTTTCTCCGCGAAACAGCCAAAGGAAGCATCCATACAGCAGACCGAATACATACGATAAATTGATCTGACCTCTTTCTCCTGCCATTCCTAGCTGTATCATCTGCAGGTAAAGATCCGGCAGATCGCGCAGCTTACCGGAAAACAAATGTCTGATCATTGTTCCGTCAAAGGATTCCATCGGCGGATGATTTGCCCATTGCCATGCTTCATATCCCCACTCTGCAATCTGCAAAGCAGCAAGCAGGACAAAAACGATCAGTATCAGCAAAAGAATTCCGTGTATCCAGCCATAAGCTTTTCCCCGCAGCGGATGAAAAGCCGGATACAGCAGATGCACAAGCTGCAGAAACAGACCGCCGCCCCAGAAAAAACACAGGGGATACAACATATATTTACAAATAAACACCGGCCAAAGCAGAAAGGTGTCCTGCACATAACGGTGTATCGCCGGTTCAGCCAGCCTGATCGCAAGCAGTATCAATGCCATTCCCGCAAGCTGCAGAAGCCATAGCTTTATCTTCTTTTTCCTGTCTTTTGAATCCTGCTGCTTTTTTTCTTTTTGCTCTTCCGGCTCTTTTCCATCGATCAAGAAAGATACTTCCGTTTCGAGAGCCTCGGACAACTTATGGAGCATGGCAATATCCGGCTCACTTTTTCCGTTCTCATAACTGCTGACAGTCTGACGCGTTACCTGCAGATGAGAAGCCAGTTCTTCCTGTGTCATACCTTTATCTCTCCGCAATTTCGACAGCCGTTCTCCGAGTTCACTCATATGCTTCCTCCTCTCATAAAAGTCCCTGCATATAGTTCCTTATTATAGAATATTGTATTCAGTATATCGTATAGTCAGAAAAAAGGCACGCAAAGATTCTTTGCATGCCTTTTTTCTCTCAACTCTGCAGTCAGGCAGACTATCTCAATCTTAGTATTTTCTTCACTACCATCCGTATACAATTTTACAATTGCTATTTTTTCAAACTGCGAACAGATCTTGTGGAACGCTTCCGCAGGAAAAAAGGCGTCCTTATAACAGCGCTCGTTTACCAACGCATCCTATACATCTGCTACGGATACAAGCTTTTCATATTTCCTTTTCCATATGATCCTACCCTCTCATAAGTCTGTTTCTGTCTCCAGGTTTATTCTGCCATAGTTCGGATCGCCTCTATGGTTTTTTGATACTCCTGCTGCACTTCCTCGTAAGCTTCTTCATATCCGTTGAACTCTCTCCCCCGGAGTTTCTCCGTAAGGCACGCACTGACTTTGTAAAGTCTGTCCAGACCCAGATTCAGACAGATTCCTTTTAATGTGTGAGCTGCACGGAAAGCTTCCTCTGCATTCTGTTCTTCCACTGCCTTTACCAGATTCCCATAGCTGGGATCATCAAGGAATTTCAGGGCGAATCGCTTCACCATTGCTTCACTGCCCATTCTGCCCAACACACCTTCGAAATCCGATCCCATACTCTCATAGCATTCTTGTACTGTCATCTGCATTTATTCCTCCTTCTATATTCATATTCTTCCCATACGCTGTCCTTACTATCTACCGGACATTCCCGTCAGCTGTACAAATCATTTCGTCTCTGTCTGTTATTATGTATTTTTATATTGCTGTTTTAGGATAAACATTTTTGAATGGTTATCACAATTTTTTCCCTATCCAGCAAAATAACATCATAATATCCCGGCTCTGATTTTTCAACATTGACATCCGGGAGCTGTTCCTGGATGTATGGTGCGTATTTTTCATACAGGTTTGTGGTCCATATAACTTATTCCATTTTTCTTTTTCATTATGAATCCCCTTCTGAAAGTATTTTCCGCCAATCCACTAATTTATGAATTACTTTTACTAATAATTTTGCATCCACAGGTTTTGCAATATGTTCATCCATTCCTGCTTCTTTTGCTCTTATCCTGTCCTCCGTGAACGCATTTGCCGTCATTGCAATGATCGGTACCTCCTTTGCATCCTCTCTGTCCAGAGACCTGATTGTCTTTGTGGCATCGTAACCATTCATCACAGGCATCATGATATCCATAAGAATAACATCAAACTCACCAGCTCTGCTTTTTTCGAATAGTTCAACAGCTTCCTGTCCATTCCATGCTTTTGTCACATCAGCGCCTTCATTCTGAAGCATAAATTCGGCAATTTCCATATTCAGCTCATTATCTTCTGCCAGCAGAATATGCAATCCCTTTATTGATTTTTCCGATACCTCTTTCTGTTCTTCACGTTTATCCGCTTCCATATCTATTTTGAATGGAACCCGGATCACAAATGTAGTCCCTTCACCTTCTTTACTTTCAAAAGTAATCGTTCCATCCATTTTCTCAACCAGCTTTTTGGTAATCGGCATTCCCAGACCTGTTCCGGCAAATTTTGTGCGGCTCCCTGCATGTTCCTGTGCAAATGGTTCAAAAATATGTTTTTGGAACTCATCTGCCATTCCGATTCCTGTATCGCGGCAGACAAATTCCATTGTCGTCATTTCTGGCTGCTTAGATGGAATTTCCATGCAGCTGATATAGATCTGTCCGTTTTCTCTGTTATATTTCACCGCATTCGACAGGATATTCATCATCACACGTTTCACATATCCCGGACTTCCGATAAAATCGCAGTGTGTGATTTCTTTTTTATCCCACACGATCCGGATATTCTGTTCTGCAGCCATCTGTTCAATCACAGTAAGCACTTCCTCGGCAATTTTGCCCAGATTAAACGGAATCTCTTCCAGAATAACTTCACCGGACTCAAGCTTACTCATATCCAGAACATCATTTACCAGTTCCAGCAACAGATTGGATGCCTCTTTCACCTTTGTCCTGTATTCCTTCTGCTTCTCCATATCATCTGCATAATGGTCTGCCATATTGACCATTCCGCGGATTCCATTGATCGGAGTCCGGATATCATGGCTCATCCGCTGGAGGAACTCTGTTTTTGCCTCATTGGCGGCTTCTGCCTTTTTTGCTGCTATCAGAAGTTCTGCTTTATATTTTTCTTCTTTTTCCTGTTCCTGTTTCCGATGCATCAGATTGATTCTGTACATCCAGAACCAGAATATACTGAACATCAGAAAATAAAGAAAAGCAACACCTATTACACTTAATGGAAGATTATGGAATACTTCCGTATCCGGAAGATATACATAAATATAATAATCACGCTGCTTCAGCATGATTCCGTAACATCTGGTTTCTCCATTTTTCAAATGAAAAATGTGCTGACTGTCTGTATGTCTCTTCATTGCCTGAACAACTTCGTTGTCAGCCGTATTCTGCCCCAACAGGCTCTCATCATTGCTGGCAACAATGATTCCTTCATCTGCAACAATAATCGTTCCATCTTTATGAGTACTATAGCCATTTAAAAGACTCTGTATCGTCAAAGTATAATTTCTGGCAAATTCGGGAGATGTATAATAGTAGATCGCCACGATACCCGGTGCATCTTTTCTGGCACAGGCTGCAATGTCGATATATGACCCGTCTTTCCTGGTAAACCGCTCCGAATAGCTTCTTTCTTCATATCCGGTAAAATCCATGATACTGTCTTTTTGCAGATATGCCGTAACCTCATCTGTCAGAGAATCATCCATGCTGTATTCGCAGTCCGTCTTTCCCTCTGCATCCAGCACAAGGATACCATCCACCCAGAGAGTCTGCAGGTTTTCTTTCAGAAAATCCTCGCTTAGCTGACCACCGTTTTCTGTTTCCATTTTAATATTTGTACTCATCTGTCTGGCACTTTCAATGGCACGGAGGACACTTTTGGATTCCGTAGATTCATTATAATGGGTGTAGGTGGAGCACTGCACTTTGACATAGTTTACAATCTCCACCATTCTTTTCTCTGCTTCCGCTTTTTCTGCGTGGAAAAAATAAAACAGAGAGACTACAGCCACACAGATTCCCATCAGACCTCCGAGCAGCTGGATTCGTTTTTCTTTTTTCTTTCTCTTAATATCCAAGATCATCCACCTCCAGATACTTCTGGGGATCATCCAGATATTTTTCAATGATTTTCAGGGATGTGCCATCCTGACGCATTTCTTCCAGCGTCTGGCTCATCTGCTCACAGATTCCTCTGTCATCATCTTTTGCAAAAGCAACACCTATTCCAGTGATCATCAAAGGTTCTTCCAGGATACGAAAGCTTGCGTCATAATCCTTCATATACTGGACAACAGATTCCTCGTGTGCTGCAACTGCATCTACATATCCTTTTCCCAGAAATGTATAGATCAGCTCCCTGTGTCCCAGGCTGATCAGATTGCCCAGCTTTGGGATTCTCTCATCCGTCCGGTTCAGAAAGATGCCTTCCGGTTTGGTTGTGGACTGAACAGCCAGGTTTTTTCCCTCCAGGTCACTCAGTTTATAGATATCACTGTTCTCATTTACAGCGACCACCTGACGGCTTGCTATGTACGGTCCTGCCCAGCGGTAATCGTCAAGGCGCCCTTCCATGGAAAAGCAGCCCATGATACAGTCAATCTCTCCGCTCTCCACCAGTTCTTTTTTCTTCTCCCAGTTGATCTGGACAACGTCCACCTGATATCCCATTCTTTTGAAAGCTTCTGTAGCCAGTTCTACATCGATTCCCGTCGGTACACCATCCTCATTCAGATAATTGTATGGTGGATAGTTGTCACTGCCGATGGTAATAACAAGCTTTTCGGTTTCTTCTTTCGTGTTATCTGTGTTTTTACACCCTGCCAGGGTAACTGCTAAAATTCCTGCAAGCAGAATGCCTGCAATCACTCTTTTTCCTTTCATTTTCTGTCTATCCCTAACTATCCTTTTTGATTCTTCTATGTCCGGTTACTTTCCATTCGTCACTGTACAGTGACCTGCGGTTCGGTACCCCCCCCGCCGGATTTTATGCTTCTGATCGTCTTTTCCAGCACCTTCATCTCAACCGGTTTTGAAACATGTGCATTCATGCCAGCCGCAAGGGAATGCTGAATGTCTTCTGAGAATGCATTGGCAGTCATGGCAATAATCGGAATCGTTTTTGCCAGTTTATGGGAACTTCCGCGGATTGCCTTCGTTGCCTCATAACCATTCATAACAGGCATCTGCACATCCATCAGGATCATGTCATAATCACCTGGAGCAGACTGTTCAAATGCTTTCAAAATCTCTTCGCCATTTTCACAGATGGTACATTCCGCACCTTCAATCTTTAACAGTTCCGTCAGGATCTCTGCGTTCAGCTCATTATCCTCTGCACACAGGAATCTCATTCCTTGAAGGATATTACCATCCTGCTCATCTGTTTCTTCTTGTGCCGCCAGAGCAACCGTTCTATCCTCTGCAATTTTCAGATCCATGAGAACCTCAAAACAGCTTCCCTGTCCCAATTCACTGTCCACATCAATGGTACCTCCCATTGCCTCAACCAGATTCTTAGTAATCGCCATTCCAAGTCCGGTTCCCTGTATTTTATTTGTAAGGGAACTTTCCGCACGGGTAAACGCATCAAAAATTGTATCCTTGAAATCTGCCGACATTCCCATACCATTATCGCTAACTAAGAAACGGTACTTTGCATAGACAGATGACTTTGTCTCACATTCTTCTACAAAGAACTGAATTTCCCCACCTTCCTGGGTATACTTCACTGCATTGGAAAGCAGGTTGCTGAAAATCTGTATCAGGTGAACCTGATCCCCATTCACCCACTCATGCTGAATATTTTCTTTTATGATTGTAAGGGTCTGCTGCTTTTCATATATTTGAGTATGAAATATAGTGTCAAGTTCCTGTACAAGATCCAGAATAGAAAAGTCAGAATACTTGAAGACTGTTTTTCCTGCCTCAATCTTGCTCATATCCAAAACATCATTAATAATTCCTAACAGATGCTGTGATGAAATATCTATTTTATCTGCATACTCTATTACTTTATCTTTATTCCCTGCATCATATCTGATTAATGATGTCATACCAATAATTGCATTCATTGGTGTACGAATATCATGTGACATATTGGACAGGAAATCTGTTTTCGCCTTATTTGCATTTTCCGCTGTCTGTAAAGCTTCTGTTGCAATATTCTTTGCCTCTTTCAGATTCTGATTCGATGCTTCCAATTCCTTCATCGCCTGTATTTGAAGTTCATTATTTCTTT